>Ga0105251_10000077_pt1 | contig 93505 bp, 82 predicted proteins | sample KBSS64metaG_FD_80424 | JGI IMG/M metagenome (GOLD analysis project Ga0105251, IMG submission 80424) | Switchgrass rhizosphere microbial communities from Kellogg Biological Station, Michigan, USA - KBS S6-4 metaG | ecosystem: Host-associated > Plants > Roots > Rhizosphere > Soil | place...
CATCAGCGTCAAGTAGGGCGCAGCGAAGGCCCATTCTTCATCGGATACGTCGGTGGGATACGGGCGTGGCGGTTTCATCCGCTTACGATAGCCGCGTCAGCTTAAAGTTCATAACACGCTCTAGGCGCAAGAAATACATGATCCCTTCTACAACCATCGCCATTTTTCTGATCGTCATGTCGCTTCCGGCACTCCTGCCTCGCTGGTCGCACGTCGCCTGGTGGTCCGGTGCGAGTACTGTCGCCATTGGCATTGTTTTTTTCTGGCTCCTCCATGATTTGGACAGGCATTCACGCGGAGACGATGGTCCGGCGTTCTTCGCGATCGTGCTCTTGGCAGCAGTAGCCCAAATCATTGTGGTGGCTTCCATATTGATTCGGTTTCTTGCGCATCGGCTCGCACGCACTCTTATACCGGTCGCGAGGAAACGCGTAGCGCAAGCGCTAGTAGGCGTCGCCCTGATTGCCCCAATCCTGCCCCTGCTTATGTATCTCGGTTCATTAGCTGCTCCACAGCTCATCGGAGTCGTCGCCGTCTTTAGTTTCCCGCTGATCTGGCTAGGCCTTGCGTTGCTGCTGGTGCCTAGCGCCTCGTCCAAGCCAACGCCGCTGCGCGGCGGGGCCTAGCTCAGGCGTTAGACGGTAGTAATGTACGTGCGGCGCGGCCTCCGTCTTCGGTAAATTGCTTGGTGCTTCGACGCTGCGCTCGGACGCGCAGTCCTCTCGTCTCCGTCATCGGACAGCCCGTCGCTTCGTCGTCCGGCGTCGTTGCCCATCGCGCTCATTGCTTCGGTCTCTTTCACATCCGGCGGCCGGCAATCAGGGGGGCTCCACGATCGGGATCTGTGGCATGCTCGGCTTTCGGCGGTGACGCCGGAGAGTACGGTCAACGCTTCACCCCTCCCTCCGGTACCACCGCCTAACCATATTATTAAAGCCCGTCCGTTCGCGGCGCGGCTCGATTCAGGTTTTAGGCCACCATGGAAATAGCAACGTCTATGCGGTCACTTCCAGCCGTGCTCCTGCTCCTGCTGACGCTGCCCGGTACAGCGTCAGCGCAGTTGGCGTCCGATTCTACGAAGCGCCCGATCGAACAGGTCATGCTCAATCCTGTTTTCGGCGAGGCGTACAGCTGCTCCGAACATGCAGCCGGCGAGCTTCCGTACCTAGGCGATGATCTGGGCCAGGACTGCGTCATCCAGTCGTTCGTCACCGCCAACGGCGGCATGTTCATGCGCAGCTACAAGAATGACGGCCAGGCCAACGAGGACTGGTACGGCTGGGACCGCCCCGTGCTCGCGCCTTGCGACTGTCGCGTCACCCGCATTTCGATCAACTCCGTTACGAATCAGCCCGGCCATACCGGCAGGCCGCCGGCGTCTGTCATCGAGCTCGAGTTGGTCGGTGGCACGCACGTCATCCTCGCGCACATCCAGAACCCGTCGGTCAAAACGGGCGATGCGGTCAAGGCTGGGCAGCAAATCGCAAAGGTTGGCAACAATGGGTTTGCACGCATTCCGCATATCCACATTGGCGCGTGGCGAGGAAAGGATGCGCTGCAGATTCGCTGGGATCAGAAAGCAATTCCAATCGAATAGTCTGTCGCTCGGCGTCGCGCACCACTGGATTACCGCCGACTCGGGCATGACGCGTGGACTACGTACGACTGCCGTGAGCGGCGCAGCCGGGCCCTTTGCGTGAGGTAGCCTGGACAGAGCCTTGTCATGTCAGCGGCACGGCTGGCGCGCGTCTGCCGTGCCGGTCGCTGAGCGCTGCGTGTCTGCATATGACGCGCTTGATCTTGAACATGATCTGCTGCAGTGCAGCGTGCATTGGCCGCGGCTTCATAATTATATCGTAATTACAATGCGGATGGGCCCGCCAAGCGGTGATGCCCTCCCTCCCACCGTCGACGGAAAGCCTTATGCCCCAGGACTGGAACACGCTCGCCGAGAATCGCCGGCAACGCCTGCAACGGGCCGAAGGGCTGGCGCGCGGGCGCCTGGTGGAGGCCAAGGACGCGGTGGCGCTGTTGGAGGCGGTGATCGAGCCGGGCGACCGCGTCTGCGTGGAAGGCAACAACCAGAAACAGGCCGATTTCCTCTCGCAGTGCCTGACCGAGGTCGATCCGGCGCGGGTGCACGGGCTGCACCTGCTGCAGTCGGTGTTGGCGCTGCCGGCGCACCTGGACGTGTTCGAGCGCGGCATCGCCCAGCGCCTGGACTTCTCCTTCTCCGGCCCGCAGGCGCTGCGCCTGGCGCGGCTGGTCGCCGACAAGCGCATCGAGATCGGCGCGATCCATACCTACCTGGAACTGTTCGGCCGCTATTTCGTCGACCTGACCCCGCGCGTGGCGCTGGTCGCGGCGCAGGCCGCCGACCGCCACGGCAATCTCTACACCGGGCCGAACACCGAGGACACGCCGGTGATCGCCGAGGCCACCGCGTTCAAGGGCGGCATCGTCATCGCCCAGGTCAACGAGATCGTGGACACGCTGCCGCGCGTGGACATCCCCGCCGACTGGGTCGGCTACGTGGTGCAGGCGCCGCGCCCGCACTACATCGAACCGCTGTTCACCCGCGACCCGGCGCAGATCTCCGAGATCCAGGTGCTGATGGCGATGATGGCGATCAAGGGCATCTACGCCGAGTACGGCGTGGACCGGCTCAACCACGGCATCGGCTTCGACACCGCGGCGATCGAACTGCTGCTGCCGACCTATGCCGAATCGCTCGGCCTGCGCGGCAAGATCTGCCGGCATTGGGCGCTGAATCCGCATCCGGCGCTGATCCCGGCGATCGAATCGGGCTTCGTCAAGTCGGTGCATTCGTTCGGCTCTGAACTGGGCATGGAGAAGTACATCGCCGCGCGCGCCGACGTGTTCTTCGCCGGTCCCGACGGCTCGATGCGCTCCAACCGCGCGTTCTCGCAGACCGCCGGCCTGTACGCCTGCGACATGTTCATCGGCTCCACGCTGCAGATCGACCTGCAGGGCAACAGCTCCACCGCCACCCGCGACCGCATCGCCGGTTTCGGCGGCGCGCCGAACATGGGCTCGGACGCGCGCGGGCGCCGCCACGGCAGCGCCGCCTGGCTCAAGGCCGGGCGCGAAGCCGCGCGCCCGGGCGAGATGCCGCGCGGGCGCAAGCTGGTGGTGCAGATGGTGGAGACCTTCCGCGAACACATGGCGCCGGCCTTCGTCGATCGGCTCGATGCCTGGGAACTGGCCGAGCGCGCCGACATGCCGCTGCCGCCGGTGATGATCTACGGCGACGACGTCAGCCACGTGCTGACCGAGGAAGGCATCGCCAACCTGCTGTTGTGCCGCACGCCGGAGGAGCGCGAACAGGCGATCCGCGGCGTGGCCGGCTACACCGCGGTGGGCCTGGGCCGCGACCGGCGCATGGTCGAGAACCTGCGCGACCGCGGCGTGATCCGCCGCCCCGAGGACCTGGGCATCCGTCTGCGCGACGCCAGCCGCGACCTGCTGGCCGCGCGTAGCGTCAAGGATCTGGTGCGCTGGTCCGGCGGCCTGTACGCGCCGCCGCAACGTTTCCGCAACTGGTAAGGGATGTCGATGGAAACCCTTCGCTATCGCTACGACGGGCGCCTGGCGCCGAACGGCCGGCGCGACCATGTGCTGGTCGGGGTGGTGTCCTCCGGCAACCTGGAAGTGCTGATCGAACCGCAGGACCTGGGCGGGGCGATGCAGATCGAGATCGTCACCGCCGCCGATGGCTTCGGTGCGATCTGGCAGGCGGTGCTGGACGACTTCGCCGCGCGCCATCCGCTGCGCGACGTGCGCATCTCGATCAACGACGTCGGCGCTACGCCGGCGGTGGTCGGACTGCGCCTGGATCAGGCAGTGGAAGCGTTGCAGGAGGAGGCGTGATGCGGCGCGTCCGTACATCTGCAATCGCCGCGCTCTCTGTAGGAGCGGCTTCAGCCGCGACAGTGTCCGGCGCCGGCGGGATTTCGGCTGCGTTCGTCGCGGCTGAAGCCGCTCCTACAGGGGGCATCGTCCTTGTTCGAGACGTGTCGTTTTCGAGGGCCTCTGCGGCAGCCCACGCTTCGTTCGTCGCGACTGAAGTCGCTCCTACAAGGAAAGACCTGCCTGCGAGGGGCCTTGTGGGAGGGGCTTCAGTCCCGACGCGATCCTCCGGCAACGCCTGGATGGCCGCGATCCAGGCGCAAGCAATGCACGTTGGTCCCGCGCGACCTATTCGGCGAGTCATTCCCCAACACCGGAGCTGCGCATGAGCGCGATCCCCAACAACCGCCGCCCGCGCAGCTTCTACGAAGCCGACGCGCGCGAGCGCATCGCCGGCCTGCTCGATCCCGGCTCGTTCCGCGAGTTCGTCGGCCCGCGTCAGCGCGCGATGAGTCCGCACCTGGCGCAGCTGGACCAGCCCGGCGCGTTCGACGACGGCATCGTCGTCGGCGAGGGCCGGCTCGACGGGCGCACGGTGCTGATCGCCGCGCAGCAAGGCCAGTTCATGGGCGGCGCGGTCGGCGAGGTGCACGGCGCCAAGCTCACCGGCCTGCTGCAGCGCGCCGCGGCGACCCGGCCAGCGGCGGTGCTGCTGCTGCCGGACACCGGCGGCGTGCGCCTGCACGAGGCCAACGCCGGGCTGATCGCCATTTCCGAAATCATGCGCGCCACCCTGGACGCGCGCGCCGCCGGCGTGCCGGTGCTCGCGCTGATCGGCAGCGGCAACGGCTGCTTCGGCGGCATGGGCATCGTCAGCCGCTGCTGTACGCGCATCGTGATGTCCGAGGAAGGGCGCCTGGGCCTGTCCGGCCCGGAGGTGATCGAGACGGTGCGCGGCGTGGAGGAATTCGATGCGCGCGATCGCGCCCTGGTGTGGCGCGTCACCGGCGGCAAGCACCGCTACCTGCTCGGCGAGGCGCAGGCGCTGGTCGCCGACGCCATCGACGCGTTCCGCGCGGCGGCGATCGCCGCGCTGGCGGACGCGCCCGCGGACGAAGACGACGCCGGCCTGGAACGCATCACCGCCGAACACGCGGCGCTGCGGAGTCGCCTGCAGGCCTACGGCGATTGCCGCGACGGCACGGAAATCTGGAGCCGCCAGGGCATCGCCGACCCGGACGCGCTGCCGCTGCTGGACACCGCCGCCTTCCTGGCGGCCGTCGCCGACCGGAGGACGCCGTGATGGACCTGATTTCCTTGCTGGAGAAACTGTTCCCGCTCGGCCACCAGGTCGAGGTGCGCGACGGCGTGATCGGCGGCAGCGCCAGCACCGCGCTGGGCGAGGTCACCGTGATCGGCAGCGCCGACAAGCTGGAAGTGGGCGTGGAGCACGCGCTGGCGCTGGCCGCCGCGGTGCTGGACAGCACCCGCGCGCATCCGCGGCGTCCGATCGTGATGCTGGTCGATACCGCCGGCCAGCGGCCGTCGCGCAAGGACGAACTGCTCGGCATCAACGGCTATTTCGGCCATCTGGCGCAATGCCTGGACCTGGCGCGGCGGCGCGGCGCGCGCTTGCTGACGCTGGTCTACGGCGAATCGGTCAGCGGCGGCTTCCTCGCCTTCGGGCTGATGGCCGATGCGATCTATGCGCTGCCCGAGGCGCAGGTGCGGGTGATGGACCTGCGCGCGATGGCGCGGGTCACCAAGCAGCCGCTGGAAAAACTGCAGGCCTTGAGCAAGAGCTCGCCGGTGTTCGCGCCGGGCGTGGAGAACTACGTGGCGATGGGCGCGGTGCAGGCGCTGTGGGAGGGCGACCTGGCGCAGGCGCTGGTCGCGGCGCTGCAGGCGCCGCTGCACGGCGATGCGCGCGCGCAACGCGGCGCCGAGCGCAACGGCCGCCTGCTCGCCGCGACGATCGCCGCGGAGGTGGCGGCCGGCCATGCATGAGCCGCTCGCCCGGCACGATCTGGTGTGGCTGGCGGCCGATGCGCCGTGGCAGGCGCACACACCGGGCGCGCAGGCGCGGCTGCACGCCTGGTTCGCGGCCGGGCATCCGGCGATCGTCGCGCGCGGCGATCATCAGGACGACGCGCAGCGACTGCGCCTGGGCGTCCCGCTGCCGCCGGCCGAGGGCAAGCAGCGGCTGTCGTTGTCGGTCGAGCGCGCGGCGGCGACGCGTTGGCGCGCGCCACCGACGTTGGACGAGGTCTGCGCACAGGTGCGGGACGTCTCCGATTGGCGGGCGCCGTTGATCGCGTTGCAGGCGCTGGCCGCCCGCCACGGCCTGGCGCCGCGCGTGTTCGGCGCCTTCGCCTGGCAGGCCCTGACCGGATTGCCGTACGTGCGGGTCGGCTCGGACATCGATCTGCTATGGCGGGTACCGTCGCCGGCGCAGGCGGCGGCGCTGTTCGCCGACCTGGCGCACTGGGAACAGCGTCATGGCCAGCGCGCCGACGGCGAAGTGCTGCTGCCCGATGGCAGCGCGGTGAGCTGGCGCGAACTGGCCGGCAGCAGCACGCAACTGCTGGTCAAGGCGCGGCACGACTGCCGGCTGCAACCGCGCGCGGATCTGCTGCAAGCATGGGGAGCCGTGTGATGGAAGTGCAGGTGCTGCGCGATTTGGAAGGCAGCGACTTCCCGGCGGGGATCGCCTCGTCCGCAACGCGCATGGCGTTCGCAGCAGCGGCTTCGGGCGCAACGCACACCGCGTCCATTTTCCCGATGCCGGAACCAGTCTGGACCGAAGTTCCTCCCACAGTGCAAGTGGCCAACGGCCCGCGAGACGCTGTAGGAGCGGCTTCAGCCGCGACGAACGCAGCACAGATCTTCCAGATCCCGAAAGCAATCGGCGCCGAAGCTCAATCAACAGCCCCCATCCCCAACGCGACGCCAGCTCCATCGCCCCAGGCGAACGCCACCGGTGACGCCCCTTCCAGCGCCTCCCACGCACATCGCCTCGGCCGCTTCGCCGTCGCCAGCCTGCACGCCGAGCTGGCCTGCGCGCACAAGCCCGGCCTGGTCACGCCGTTCGACCGCGGCAGCCACGAGGACATGGACGCGGGCACGTTCATGCGCAGCCTGTTCGCCTTGCGCGGCTACTTCGTCGCGATCGCCGCCGCCGGGGCTGCCGACGCGCCATTCGCCACGCTGCGCGAACTCGGCATCGACGCCGAGCGCGCGATGCTGCGCGCCACCGGCGGCATCAACACCCATCGCGGCGCGATCTTCAGCCTCGGTCTGCTTGTCGCCGCGGCTGCGCGTCTGCGTTCCAGCGCCACCACGCCACCCACCGGCGAGGCGGTCTGCGACGCGGTGGCCCCCTGGCGCGATGCGCTGCTGGACGCGCCGCTGGACCCGCACAGCCACGGCCAGCGCATGCGCCGCCTGCACGGCGTGGCCGGCGTGCGCGAGCAGGCCGCCGCGGGCTTCCCGCTGTTGCGCGAGGTGGCGCTGCCGACCCTGCGCGGCGCCCTGCGCGATGGCCTCGGGCACGACGCGGCCATGGCCCAGACCCTGCTGCACTTGATCGCGCGCACCGACGACCTCAACCTGCTGCATCGCGGCGGCCGCGACGGCCTGCGTTTCGCGCAGCGCCGCGCGCACGCCTTCCTGGCGGCCGGCGGCGTGCGCCAGCCCGACTGGCGCACGCAACTCGTACGCCTGGGCGCGGCCTTCGTCGCGCGCAGGTTGAGTCCGGGCGGCAGCGCCGACCTGCTCGCCTGCGCCTGGTTCCTGCAGCGCCAGGAGCAGCCATGAGCCTGGCCCTGCTATGCCCCGGGCAGGGCGCGCAACATCCGGCGATGTTCGATTACGTCGCCGGTGTGCCCGCGGCCGAGGCGGTGCTGGCCGCCGCGGCGCAGGCGCTCGGTGCCGATCCGCGCGCGCTGGCCGGCACCGATGCGCGCTACGACAACGTGGTGGCGCAGCCGCTGGTCTGCGCCGCGGCGCTGGCCAATGCCGCGGCGGTGCTGCCGCAGTTGCCGCCGCCGGCGCTGTTGCTCGGCTACAGCATCGGCGAACTGGCCGCGCATGCCCTGGGCGGTGGTCTGCAGGCCTCCACCTGCCTGGCGTTGGCGGTGCGGCGCGCGCAGCGCATGGATGCCGCCAGCCGCGACGGCGATGGCCTGATCGCCGTGCAGGGCCTGTTGCGCGACGCCGTCGAGGCGCTGTGCGCGCAGACCGGCCTGCATCTGGCGATCGTCAACGGCGACGACCATCTGATTCTCGGCGGCCATGCCGCCGCGCTGGCGCAGGGCGAGCGCCAGGCGCGCGCGCAGCACGCGCGGGTCACGCGCCTGCCGGTGGCGGTGGCTGCGCATACGCCCTTGCTGGCGGACGCGGCACGCGGCTTCGCCGACGATCTGCGCGCCGCGGCGTTGGCCGCACCGCGTCGCACGGTGTTGGCCGGCATCGACGGGCACCGCATCGGCGACCGCGACGATGCCATCGCCGCCTTGGCGGCGCAGCTGGCGACGACGCTGGATTGGGCCGGCACGCTGCGCCAGGCCGCCGAGCGCGGCGCACGTGTGTTTCTGGAACTGGGTCCGGGCGCGGCATTGGCGCGCATGGCGCGCGCGCTGCTGCCGGACTGCCAGGCGCGCTCGGTGGAGGAGTTCGGCAGCCTCGCCGCGGCGGCGGCGTGGGTGCGGCAGGCGCAGCAACGCATGGAGTGAGGCCGGCGCGGCGATGGGAGCCGCCGCGCTGCGCCAGGCAATCGGCGATCGACCCAGGATGGCGGGCGGCCATTCGCGGCAGTGGTACGGATCAGCAAGCTCGGGAGGGCGCATGAGTCCACAAATCGCGACGATCATCGGCTTGATCGTCATGTTCATCGTGGCCACGGCGTTGCCGGTCAACATGGGCGCCGTCGCGTTCGCGTTGGCCTTCATCGTCGGTGGCCTGTGGGTCGGCATGGATGGGAAGGAGGTCCTGGCCGGGTTCCCGGGCGACCTGTTCCTGACCCTGGTCGGCATCACCTACCTGTTCGCGATCGCGCGCAACAACGGCACCATCGATCTCCTGGTGCATTGGGCGGTGCGCGCGGTCCGCGGCAAGATCGTGGCGATTCCGTGGGTGATGTTCGTGGTCACCGCGGTGCTGACCGCGTTCGGCGCGCTCGGCCCGGCGGCGGTGGCGATCATCGGCCCGGTCGCGCTGCGCTTCGCCAAGCAATACCGGATCAATCCGTTGCTGATGGGCCTGCTGGTGATCCACGGCGCGCAGGCCGGCGGCTTCTCGCCGATCAGCGTGTACGGCGGCATCACCAACAAGGTGGTGGAGAAGGCCGGGCTGGACGTGACCGAGATGGCGGTGTTCCTGACCAGTCTCGGCTTCAATCTGCTGATGGCGCTGATCTGCTTCTTCGCCTTCGGCGGCCTGGCGCTGCTGCGGCGCGGGCAGGTGCCGTCGCTGGCCAGCGCCGAGTATGTGCCGGTCGGCGATGTGTCCTCGCATCGCCAGTTCGCGATCGAGGGACATGGTGCGTTGCTGTCCGCCGGCGGCGGCACGCTGTCGACCGATCCGGTAGCGCTGGAGGCGGTGAGCCTCAACCGCGACCGCGTGCTGACCCTGTTCGGCCTGCTCGGCCTGGGCATCGCCTCGCTGATCTACAACCTCAACGTCGGCCTGGTGTCGATGACCGTGGCGGTGGTGCTGGCGCTGCTGTCGCCGAAGGCGCAGAAGGGCGCGGTGGACGGCATCAGCTGGTCCACGGTGCTGCTGATCAGCGGCGTGGTCACCTACGTGGCGGTGCTGGAGAAGGGCGGGGCGGTGGACTACATCGGCAACGGCGTGTCCAGCATCGGCATCCCGCTGCTGGGCGCGCTGCTGGTGTGCTACGTCGGCGGCATCGTGTCCGCGTTCGCCTCCTCGGCGGCGGTGCTGGGCGCGACCATCCCGCTGGCGGTGCCGTTCCTGCTGCAGGGCCATCTCGGCGCGGCCGGGGTGATCTGCGCGCTGGCGATCTCGTCCACCGTGGTCGACGTGAGCCCGTTCTCGACCAACGGCGCGCTGGTGGTGGCCTCGGCGGCCCCGGACGAGCGCGAAGCGCTGTACAAGCGCTTCCTGATCTACAGCGGCCTGGTGGTCCTGTTCGGCCCGCTGCTGGCGTGGCTGCTGCTGGTGGTGCCTGGGTGGCTGTGAGCTGGGATTGGGGATTGGGAATTCGGGATTCGTTAAAGCGGATCGCGATTGCTGATCCAACGTGAGTTGCACAAAAAAAGCGCCGGCCCTTGGGTCGGCGCTTCTTTTGCGGGGTTTCGACGAGCGCATCGGCTCATCAGCGCAGCAGACGCCGCTGTTACGAATCCCCAATCCCCAATCCCGAATTCCGGCCGTTAGGCAATGGAGCCGGCACATTCAACTTGCCGCCCGCGGCCACGTACAGCGCCAGGGCGTTGCCCTGGCTCTGCAGGTGGCGGTTCATGGTGCGCTCGGCGCCTTCGGCGTCGCCGCGGCGGAAGCAGTCCATCAGTTCGCGGTGCTCGGCCAGCGACTGCTGCATGCGTCCCGGCGCCAGCAGTTGCCGGCCGCGGTGCATCTTGAGGATGCGGTGCAGGTCGTGGGTGACGCGGATCAGCCACGGATTGCCGGCGAATTCCTGCACCGATTCGTGGATCAGGTAGTTCTGCCGGTAGTACTCGGCCAGGTCGCCCTCGTCGGCGGCCTGCTCCATGCGCGCGTGCAGCGTTTCCAGGCGCGCCAGGCCGGCGGTGTCGACCTTGCGCACGGCTTCGTAGGCGCAACGGCCTTCCAGCAGCGCCATCACCGGGAACAGTTCGTTGAGGTCCTCCAGGGTCAGCCGGGTCACGCGCGCGCCGCGGCCGGGCTCGATCTGCACCAGGCCCTCGGCGGCGAGCAGCTTCAGGCTCTCGCGCAGCGGGGTACGGCTGATGCCCAGTTCGGCGACCAGCGCCGGTTCGTCGATCCACTCGCCCGGCGGCAGCACGTACTCGTAGATCTTCTGCCGCAGCCGCTCGGCCACGTCTTCGTACAGCGCCACGCGCTTGCGCGGCGTGCGGGTGTCGGGCGCGAGGGTCATCGGCGGATCGCACTGCTCTGGAGCCGGTCACGGCGATGCCGTCATTCTAGCGGCCGCCGCGACACGCCGCCGCCGCGGCGTGCCCGTGTCGCCGTCATTTGCCTTGCTTTTTGTCCAGCCGTTGCGCCAGCGCCGATGCGGCGGCGGTCGTGCTGGCCTTTCCGGTGCGCCCGTCCTTGAGCACCTTGGAGGCGGCCTTGCCGGCCTTGGCGCCGGTTTTCTCGTTGTTCGCCATGTGCGGTCTCCGCGATGCCGCGGTTGCGGCACGCCTCGCATGCGCTTGGTCGCGTCAATGCCGCGTCACGGCGTGGCGTGGCGATTCACGCGGGTTTGCACGCGATCTGGGCAAGGTGGGCGCTGGCAAACCAGGAGCATCCCATGACCCCGAGGTCCATCACGCCCCGGCTTTCCCTTCTCGCGGCGCTGGCCGCCGTCGCACTGAGCGGCTGCGGCAAGCCGGGCGACCAGAGTTCGCGCACCGCACCCGCCACCTCGCCCGCGCCGACCGCGGCGCCGGTCGGCGGCGAAAGCGGGCGTGCCCCGATCGCCGACGACGCCTCGGCCAAGGCGATGCTGCAGGTGCTGGAAGGCAATGCGGTGGCGTTGTCGCAGCAGGCGCTGTCGCGCAACGTCAGCGCCAGCGTCGCCGATTTCGCCCGCGAGGTGGTCGCCGCGCATCAGGGCGCGACGGTGGCGGACGCCGGCAAGGGTGGTGCCGGCGAAGAGGACAAGATCGCCGCGCAGGTGGCCAAGGGCCAGGCGCAATTGCAGGCACTGGCGCAGGAAAAGGACGATTCGGCCTACATGAACAGCTACATCGCGACCATGGTGCGCAGCTATTCCGACGCGCTGGCGGTGATCGATGCCGAGTTGGTGCCGGCGGCGCAGCAAGAGGCGACCAAGCAGGAGCTGCAGCAGGCGCGCAAGCGCATCGCCGAACAGCTCGAACGCGCGCAGGCGCTGGCCTCGGCGCGCTACTAGGCCAGCGCGCGCGCCGCCGGATCGCGGCCACGGCACGGCGCGGCGCTCACCGCGCTGGCGGCAACGTGGCGTACAGCTGCGCCAGTTCGCGCACGCGCGCGTCGAACACCGCCATCGCCTGTTGCATCAGGTCCTGCGGCGTCACCGGATGGCCGAAGAACGTGCCGAGCAAGGCGTCCGGCGGCGCGGCGAAGCCGTCGCTGAGCAGCGTGCGGTAGCGCGACGGGAAATCCGGCGAGCCGGCGCTGGCCTGGTCGTACAGGCTGCTCGCCAACAGGCCGGCGTACAGATAGTTCACCAGGTACAGCGGATCCTGGTACAGCAGCCGCTTGCCCATCCAGGCATGCCGGTTTTGCGGGTAGCGCGCCTCCCAGTCGCCGTACTGGCCCCAGATGCGCGCGGTCAGCGCGTCGACGTCGTCGGCGCCGTGCAACGTGTCGGCGGCCACGCCGTCGTAGATCGACTGCTCCAGTTCGGTCTCCTCGGCCGAGGTGAAGATCTGGAACGCCAGATCGTCGATCAGCGCCTGCAGGTAGTAGGCCTTGGCGCGCGGATCGGTGCTGCTGCGGTACAGGTGGTCGTACAGCAGCATCTCGTTGAGGATCGCGTAGCTCTCGAACAGCCAGCTCGGCCCATTGCGGTAGAACGGCGACAGGCCGCGCTCGCTCATCAGTTGCTGGTGGACGGCATGGCCGCCTTCGTGGATCAGCACGCGCGGCCCCTCGATCGAGGTGGGATAGCGGCCGACGAACAGGCCGGACGGCACGCCCGCGGCGCTGAGCGAAAAACCGTCGTCGACGCGATGGCCTTGCGCGCCGTCGACGTCGAAGCGGCGCTGCGCCGGATCGAGCAGGGCGCGCAACTGCGCGACGTAGTCGCTGCCCAGCGGCTGCACCGCGGCGATCGCCGACGCGCGCCCCTGCGCCAGCGTGAACTGCGGCACCGCGAAGCCGGGTTCCGGCAGCTTCATGTCCCACGGCGCGGCGCTGTCGAGGTGCTGGACGGCCTGCACGTGCGCGGCGCGCATGCGCTGGTACTGGCGGTAGTGCGCGGCGCCGGCCTTGACCGCGGCCAGCGTGCGCGCGACATCGGCGCGGTCGAAGCCGCGGCCGAAGTAGGCGGCATCGGGCGCGCTGGGGAAGTGGCGCAGCTGCGCGGTCGCGGCGGTCAGGCGCACCCTGCCCAGCAACAGCGCCGCGTACACCTCGCCCTGCGCCGCGTAGCCGTCCCAGCGTCGTTCCCAGGCCGCCTGGCGCACGCTGCGTTGCGGGTCGCCGGCGAGCAGGTCGGCATCGCGGTTGGCGTCGCGTTCGCCGCTGGCCGTGGCGATCCTGAGCGGCGGCGTGCTGCGCCGGAGCTGCTGGTACACGGCCCAATCGCCGGACGCGGCGGGGTCGGCCAGCGCATCGACGAGCGCGGCCTGATCGGCGGGCAGTTCGTGCGGTTGCCGGCGCTGCGCCTGTTGCAGCAGGTAGGCGTAGCGCGACGCCGCCGCCGTGCCCGGCACGCCTTGCCGGGCGATGCCGCGCAGGCTCGCATCGACCGCGCGGCGCAGCCGTCCGATGGCGTTGTCGGTGTCGCTCTGCGCGGCGTCGCTGGCGCTGTCGTCGATGTCGCGCGCGGCCAGCAGGTGCAGGTAGGCGTCGTGGCGGCGGCCGCGCTCGAGCAGCGCGTCGGCTTGCGCCATGTAGGCGTCCAGTTGCGCGATGGAGGGCGCCGGCTGCGCGGCGAAGGCGTCGATCGCCGCGATCAGGGCGGCGCGCTGCGTACGCTCGATGTGCGGGGTGGCGAAGTACGCGGTCTCGTCGATGCGCGCCGACAGTGGCGCCGGCGCGGCGGGCGCGGCGCTCGCCACGGCGGCGATGCTGCCGAGCAGCACGGAGAGGCTGAGGATGCAGGCGATACGCATGGCGGTTGGCAGTGGTCCGGAACGGCCACTGTACGGCCGGTGGCCGCCGCATGTTTGCGCGCCAGCAGCGTTCTTGCACGCTCGTTGCGTGGCGACGTGCGGTGGCGCTGGACCGATCCGCGGAGGCTGCCGGATCGGCCGGGTCGAGAAGCGCATGCCACCGGAGCTTTGGCGATGCGACGGATCCAGGCGCGGGTGGCCTCTGCACGGGCGGCCCCCCGCAGGCGCAGCAGGAGCGGCATCACCCCCGCTCCTGTGGCCCGCCAGTCGGCGTTGCTGCTGTCGCGCAGCAACGCGCGCGGCGGCGCCGGAGGGCGCGCCTAGCCGGTGCCTTCGATGGCCGAGGCCGGCCGTTCCTCGCGCCCATCCGGATGGCGTGCGAAACGCCGTGGGTCGCGCCCGTGCACCGGCGCCGCGTCCTGCCACGGCCATCCGCCGAACTGGGTGCGGCGGTAGTCGGCCATGGCCTGGGCGATCTCGGCCTGGGTGTTCATCACGAACGGCCCGTATTGCGCCACCGGTTCGGCGATCGGCCGGCCCTGCAGCACCAGGAATTCGCTGGCCTGCGTATCGCCGTTGACCAGCTCGACCGCCTGGTCGGCGCGCAACTCGATGGCGGCGTGCCGGGCGATGTCGCGGCCACCGACGGTCACCGCCGCGCCCTTGAAGAAGTACAGGCTGCGGCGCGTGCCGCGGCCCTGCGCCGCCGGCAGCGTCCAGCGCGCGCCGGGCGCCATGCGGATGGTCCAGATGGCCACGTCGGCGTCGTCCTGCGCGGCCCACGAATCCGGCGGTGGCGCGAGCGGGCCGCCGCGGGTGCCGGGCGCGCCCGCGACGGGGCCGATGCGGCCGGCCACGCAGGCGACCTCGGTGCCGCGGCCGGCGGCGTCGGTGGCGGTGAAGCGCGGCAGGTCCTCGGCCCAGAACATGGTGAAGTGCGGCGCCACCAGCTTGTTGCGCGCCGGCAGGTTGAGCCAGATCTGGAACAGTTCGAGCCGGTTCGGCGCCTGCGCGTCGAGCAGCGGGAACATCTCCGAATGCACGATGCCGGCACCGGCGGTCACCCATTGCACGTCGCCGGCGCCGAAGCGCGCCGCCGCGCCCAGCGAGTCGGCGTGGTCGATCAGGCCCTGGCGCACGATGGTCACGGTCTCGAAGCCGCGGTGCGGGTGGCCGGGAAAGCCCGGCACGTCCTCGCCGTGATACATGCTCCAGCCGTCCTTGCGGCTGAAGTCCTGGCCGAGGTCGCGGTCGTCCAGCGGCACCGCCGGCCCCATCGCGTCGTTGCCGGCGGGATAGGCGTCGTCGTGATGGACGCAGAACAGGAACGGGTCGATCGTGGCCCACGGAAAGCCGAGCGGCTTGATCTGGACGATGGGGTCGGTCATGGAAGCTCCTCGTTGCGGCGCCGGCCAAGGATGGATGCGGCATCCCGGAAGAATGGGGGAGCGGCGTGGGAAAGGAAGGCCGGTGCGGAGGACATCCTGTCCCGCACGCGGAACGCCGCCGATCGGCGCGGTGTCGACGCGGCATCGGCGCGAGCGGGGCGCAGACGCGGCGGCATCGCCCCGGTGGTCGGCGTGGCGTCCGTGCGAGTGCTGCGTTTCGCGCCGATCGCCGGCCTGTGCCAGCCATCTCACGGCTGCGGCGACGACCGCCGGGAGCGCTGGAACGCCGCCGTTGGCGGCAGGCGTTTGCGGAACCGCCGCACGTGCCCGGGATCGATGTTTCGCCTCGAACCGCCCAGGCCTCGCCGTGGCGGCGCTAGCGGCTGCCATCCCGGTAGCGCGAGGGCGTCACCCCGTAGGCGGCCTTGAACGAGCGCGAGAAATGCGCGGCGCTGCCGTAGCCGCAGGCCAGGGCGATCTCCAGCAAGGGCTGTCGCGCGCCGCGCAGCAACGCGGCGGCGCGATCGGCCTGCGCGCGCCGCCGGTAGTCGCCGGGCGTGCAGCCGTAGCAGGCGCGGAAGGCGCGCGCCAGATGCGCCGGATGCCGCTGCGCGATCCGCGCCAGTTCGGCCAGGTCGAGGTCGGCGGGCGCCTCGTCCAGGCATTGGCGCACGCGGCGCAGCCAGGGCGGGGCGCTGTTCGGCCCGCCATCGGCCTGGCCGCGGCCCAGGCTCGCCAGCAGTTCCAGCGCCAGGCCTTCGCGCACCAGCGCCGAATAGGCATCGTTGGTCGCCTGCTCCAGGCGCAGTTGCCGGCCGATGCGCAGGGCCTGCGCCGAACCGCGCAGATGCGGTGCCTGCGCCAGCGCCACGCCGCGTTCGCGCAGGTAGTCCAGCCACTGCGGCGGCGGCGCCAGCAACAGCTTGAACGCGCCGTCGGCGCCGAAGCGCTGGCTGTGCTCGGTCTGCGCGGGGCAGAACAACAGATCGCCCACGCCGTGGAAGCGGCGGCGGCCCAGGGTCGATTCCTCGTAGCCGCCGGCCAGCACCAGGCACAGCCACGCGTCGTCGTGCGCATGGCCGGGCATGGTCGCGCCGGCGACGTAGCGCTGCAGGCGCAGCGGCAGCGGAGTGGCGAGCATGCGGCGTTGTTCCCTGGCGAGGCTGCCTGCGATCCTACGCGCCTGCCGCCGCGGCCGATACCGGGGCGCCGCTGGCGCCAGCGCCCGTCGCGCGCATGGGCCCAAGCAGGAGCGGCTTCAGGCGCACAGCCCCTGCCGGTGAAGCCGACCGCGGCCCGCCGTCTCTGCCCCATCCGCCTGGGCTTGCGGCGTTGACGGGTCGAGCGTGGCGCAGGGACGCCCAGCGGCGCGATCCGGAAGATGGGTCGGCCATGGAGCGGTCCTTCGCGCGAACGCCGCCGAGAGGGAGGCGGCGACCTTCCGTCCCGCAAGGAAAACGCTGGATGCGCCACCGCTATCCCCGATCATGGCGCGGCGACGCGCACCTGAATGCCGGCTGGGGCGCAGCCCGCTGTCCGCGCTTGCGTTGGCGGCGCGTCACTGGACTGTCATCTGCCGTGACCAGCATCGCAGGCCCTTCGACCCTGCGAGCGTGTGGTGCGTCCCGAACCCTTGCCGGCCCTGTCGCGGCTGTTCCTGCAATGGCGGCCGTCGCTGAGCCGCTACTTCCTGCGCCGCCGCGCCGCGGCGTGGGACGCCGAGGACCTGGTGCAGGAAGTGTGGCTGCGCCTGCAGCGCAACGAGGCGCACGCGCCGGAGATCGCCAATCCGGAGGCCTACCTGTTCACCATCGCCGCCAACCTCATGCGCGAGCACGCGCTGCTCAACCAGCGCAGCACGCAGCGCGACAGCTGCCTGGACGACGTGCTGGAGCGGCTGGCGGTGCCGTGCGACGCGGACGCGCAGGTGCACCGCGCGCAACGCCGGCGGCGCCTGGCCGAACTGATGGCGCGGCTGCCGCCGAAATGCCGCGCGGCGATGGTGCTGCGCTACCGCGACGAACTGGGCTACCAGGACATCGCCGAGCAGTTGCAGATCTCCAGCCACATGGTCAAGAAATACATCATCAAGGGCCTGGCGGTGTGCCGGCAGGGCATGGCGCGCTATGCGTGAATCGCCGATCGCCGCGGCGGCCGCGGCCTGGTATCTGGCGCAGCGCGAAGCGCCGCTGGCGCCACTGCAGCAGGCCGAGTTCCTGGCCTGGCTGCGGCAATCGCCCGCGCACGTGGCCGAATACCTGGCCGTCGCGCACCTGCACCAGGACCTGCGGTCCGCGGCGCAATCGCAGCAGGCCAGCAGCGACGACCTGTGTGCGCATGCGCGCCGCAGCGGCGCGGTGGTGGTGCCGTTGCGGCCCGAGTTCGGGCAGGCGACGCCACCGCGACCGCACGCGGCGCCGCTGCCACGCCAGCGCCAGCACCGCCGGCGCTGGGCGTTCGGCCTGGCCGCCGTGCTGGCGTTGGCGGCGATCGGCGTGACCACGCATCTGGCGGCGCCGGACCCGATCGCGGCGACGGTCTACGCCGCCGGCGACGATGCCGGGCGCGAGGTGGCGCTGGCCGACGGCAGCGTGGTGCGCCTGGACCGCGGCAGCGCCATCGCCGTGCGCTACGGCGCGCAGCGCCGCGATATCGCACTGCTGCGCGGCAAGGCGTTGTTCGACCTCGGCCACGATCCGGCACGGCCGCTGCGGGTCAGCGTCGGCGCACTGGTGCTGCGCGATATCGGGACCGTGTTCGGTGTCGACCAGCACGACGGCGCCACCCGCGTCACCGTGCTGCAGGGACGCGTGCACGTGCTGCGCGGCGCGCATCCATGGTGGCGGCGCAGCGCGCTGCCCAGCGAAGGCGCGCAACTGGCGGACCTGGGCGGCGGCCAGCAGGCGCGGCTGGATGCGCGCGGGCGGCTGCTGGACATGGACGCGCATGCCGACATCGCCGGCGCCACCGCCTGGCTACCGGCCCAGGTCGGCGTGCACGACCGCAGCGTGGGCGAGGTGGCGCGGCTGTTCAACGCCTACACCACGCGGCCGTTGCGCATCGCCGACCCGGCATTGGCCGCGCGCCGCATCAGCGGCGTCTTCCACCTGCGCGATCCGGATGCCTTCGTCGCCTACCTGGGCAGCCTGCCGAACGTGCAGGTGCAGCGCGACGCGCAGGCGGTGACGATCCGCCGCGCGCCGCGGCCGCTGTAAGAAAAAATTCATGCAAATACCGGTAGCCGCGCGGCGCTGTGCGGCAGTCCTAGGTAGGCATGGCCGTCGTGCAGGACGCGCACGGCCGCCTTCCTCTCCCGTCCGGTAGCACGTCCCATGCGCAACACGCTCGTCGTTTCCATCGCCCTGCTGCTCGGCAGCACCGCCTCGTCGCCGGCCTGGTCGGCTCCCGTCGCCGCTTCGGCGCCGGCGATCGCGCCGATGCCGCTGGACCAGGCGCTGGAGCGGTTCGCCCGCAACAGCGGCCTGCAACTGATGTACGACCCGGCACTGGCGGCCGGGCAACGCAGCAACGGCGCACCGGCCGGCCTGGCGCCGGCGCAGCAGCTGCAGAAGCTGCTGGCCGGCACCGGCCTGGAGTACCGCATGTCGACGCCGAACACGGTCAGCATCGTGCGCAGCGCCGCGGCCACGCCCCGCGGCGCCGCCGCCGCCGCGCGCGCGCCGCACGCCGCCGCCACGCCGGCCACCGACCCGGGAGACCGCGACGACGGCCCGCGCGAACTGGCGCCGATCAACGTCACCGCCAACAGCGTCGACACGCTGGCGCCCAGCGCCGCGCCGCTGGAGGCGAGCCAGCCGACCTCGGTGATCGACGAACGCTTCATCCGCGACGGCCTGCGCCTGAACGCGAACTACGACGACATCATCAAGTACGCGCCGAGCGTGGTCACCACCTCGCCGGAAGGCCCCGGCCTGGGCAAGAACGAAGGCATCAGCATCCGCGGCTTCCAGGACGGGCAGTTCAACATCACCTTCGACGGCATCCCGTTCGGTGACGCCAGCGACCTGCACCACACCACGTCCGCGTACTTCAACAACCACGTGCTCGGCCAGGCCGAGATCGACCGCGGCCCCGGCGGCGGCGCCACCATCGGCAACGCCACCTTCGGCGGCACATTGGCGCTGCGCACGCGCAATCCCAGCGCGGTGGACGGCGTCACCGTCTACGCCACCGGCGGCAGTTGGGACACCTGGTCCACCGGGGTCAGCGCCGACGAACACATCGGCAACACCCGCGTGTTCGCCGACCTGTCCAGGGAAGCCAGCGACACCTACCTGGAAGGCACCGACGACCGCCGCGAGCACGCCTTCGTCAAGACCGTCACCGAATTGGGCGAGGCGACCACGCTGACCTTCGTCAGCAGCTACAACCAGGAACACCAGGACACCGTGCAGGGCGCCACCCGCGCGCAACTCGCGCAGCACGGCTGGCGCTACGGCCTGGGCAACGATCCGACCCTGCAGAACTACACCGGCTACAACAGCGCCGCGTACTACTCCAGCTTCAGCTACCTGGGCCTGGGCACGCGCCTGGGCGATTGGGACGTCGACAACAAGGTCTACTACAACAGCTTCGACCACACCGCCGCCAAGACCAGCATTCCCACCAGCGAGAGCGCCGCCGACAACGGCGTGACCTTCTACTCCAGCACCGGCAAGAAGCTGTCCAAGTCGGCCAAGGACGTGCCCGGCAAGCTGTCGGACAACGATTTCCACGCCTTCGGCGACGTGTTGCGGCTGGCGCGCGACCTGGGCCCAGGCCAGTTGCAGACCGGCGTGTGGGTGGAGCGCAGCCTGGACGAGCGCGAGCAGCTGCCGGTGGACATGAGCACCGGCGCGGCCAGCGGCACCAAGTACGGGTATCTGTACAACTACCGGCTGCACGACCGCACCGACACGCTGCAGCCGTACGTGCAGTACGACTGGAAGCTGAGCGACACGCTGACCCTCAGCCCCGGCGTGCGCTATTCGCGGGTGGAGCGCGAGCTCGATGCGCAACTCAACAAGAGCACCCCGCCGGCGCCGTCCTACACCAGCGCCAGCTACGATGCGACGCTGCCGTCGCTGAGCCTGCACGACGCCTTCAACGAGCACTGGAGCGGCTACCTGCAGGCCGCGCGCGGCTTCCTGGCACCGCCGATCGACGTGATCGAACTCAACGGCAGCCGCGGCCTGCAACCGGAGCTGACCAGCAACTACCAGCTCGGCACCAGCTACGCCGCGCGCGGCCTGACCTTCGGCGCGGACGTCTACTACATCGACTTCAGCAACTACATCAGCCAGACCCTGGTCGCCACCGACAGCGGCACCGAGAGCGCCTACGTCAACGGCGGCGGTGCGGTGTACCGCGGCGCCGAGGCCGAGGCCACCTACGCGCTGACGCCGACACTGAGCCTGTACGCCAACGCCAGCTACAACGAAGCGACCTACAAGCACAGCAGTATCCAGGTCGCCGGCACCCCGCGCGTGACCGCGGCGCTGGGCGTGCTGTACAACAGCGGCACCGGCTACTTCGGCTCGTTGATGGAAAAGGTGGTCGGCGCGCAGTACGGCGTGGACAACACGACCGACGCCAGCGGCGCCACCGTGTTCGGCAACGACCAGCGCCTGGGCGGCTATGCCAGCCTGGATGCGGCGCTGGGCTATCGCAGCACGCATGGCGGCTACGGGTTGAAGGGCTATTCGATCAGCATGGACGTCAACAACCTGCTCGATCGGCACGCCTTGATCGGCTATGCCGGCGCGCGCGCTTCCGACAACCAGCCGCTGTACTTCGGCCTGGCCGGACGCGGCGTGTTCCTCGACCTGTCGCTGAAGTTCTGAGGCAGGCGCCATGCAGGTTTCCATCGAAGTTCGCAACGCCGCCGCGCGTGCGCGGCGCCGCCCGCATCGCCTGGTGGCGCTGTTGCTGCTGGCCGCGGCGGCATTGCCGGCCGCGGCCGCGGCGCGCGCCAACGCTCCCGCACACGTGCGCCTGACCATCGTGGTGATGCGCCACGGCGTGCGCGCGCCGACCCAGGATCCGCAAGCGCTGGCCAGGTATGCGGCGCAGCCATGGCCGCAATGGCCGGTGGCGCCGGGCATGCTCACCGCGCACGGCGCGGCGGGGATGCAGGCGTTGGGCGCGCGCTACCGGCAGCGCTGGCTGGCCGACGGCGTGCTGGCGCCGGACTGCGCTGCCGCGCAGGTGGTGGTGATCGCCGACAGCACGCCGCGCAACCACGCCAGCGCCGCGGCCTTCGGCGAAGGCCTGCAGCCCGGCTGCGGCGCCCACTACCTGGCGCTGCCGAGCGAACAGAACAATCCGCTGTTCCACTACGCGGCCGGCAGGGACAAGAGCGCGAACGAGGACAAGGACGACGATGCGGTGGCTGCGCCGCTGCATCCGGATGCGGCCACGCGGACACGCTTGCGCGCGCTGCAGCGGGTCCTGTCCGGTTGTCGGGGCGCTGCCTGCGCCGCGCAGGCGCCTGGCCAGGACACGCCGCGCGTGGACGATCCGCGGCGGCTGGACGATCCCGCGCAGGCGCCCAAAGTGCTGAAGACCGCCGGCAGCCTGGCCGAGAACCTGATGCTGGAATACGCGCAGGGCATGCCGCTGGCGCAGGTGGCGTGGGGCCGTGCCGATGCGGCATCCCTGCAGCGGCTGATCGGCCTGCACAACGCCGCCTTCGCGTACAGCAAGCGCGCGCTGCCGGCCGCGCGCGCCGGCGGCTCCAATCTGCTCGCGCACCTGCTGGCGACGCTGCAGGCCGCGGCCGGGCAGCCGCCAGCGGTGGCGCCGTTGGCGCCGGCGGGCGCACGCGCGCTGGTGCTGCTCGGTCACGACACCAATCTGGCGCACCTCGCCGGCCTGTTCGGCATCGACCCAACCGTGCCCGGCCAGCCGGACGCGTATCCGCCCGGTGGCGCGCTGGTGCTGGAACTGGTGCGGCAGGACGGCCAGGACTTCCTGGACCTGCGCAGCGTGGTGCCGACCCTGCAGGCGCTGCGCGCGAATCGCTTCGCTGGGCGTGGCCTGCGCGAGCGGCGCTGGCCCTTGCCCGGATGCGGTGGGCGCCTGCGCTGTCCGTTGGCGATCGCGTTGCCGGCGCTGCAGGCGCGGCTGGATCCGCAGCGGGTCCAGGCCGAGCTGCCGCCGCTGAGCGCGTGGCCGGCGCAGGCGGCACCGCAGCGCGATTAGCCAGCGCTTGCGGTCGGCGGCCGGGCGAGTGTCGAGTAGGGCGCCCGTCGTGTTCGGGTGCGGTGGCCGGCGTTCCCGGGAATGCCCGTCGCGGCTGAAGCCGCTCCCACAATGTTCAGCGCGCTGCGCATGGCATGCGGTTCGCGGAAGACGGGCTGTGGTGGGCGGTTGCCATGTTCCTTGCCGATGCGCGGTGGGGGGCTTCGGCGGCGACCGGACCTTTCGGATGGTGCCTGTCGCGGCTGAAGCCGCTCCTACAAAGTGCGGGGCTGCCATGGTCATGCGATTCGTTGTCGATGCGCTGTAGGAGCGGCTTCAGCCGCGACAGGGCATTCCCGACGATGTCTGTCGCGACCAAAGCCGCGTCGGCAAATTCCATGGGGCCGCTTGCTGCGGAAAACGCCGTCCGCCGTCACGGACCCCTTCGCGCGGAAGGTCGATCATCGCGGCTCCCCCACCGCGCCGGATGCCTGTATGCGCCGCGCGCTCCTGCCAGGACCCCGCCATGTCCCCGACCCATGCCGCCGCGCTGCCCGACACGATGACCGCGATCGAGATCCGCCATCCCGGCGGACCGGAGATGCTGGTGCCGGTGCGGCTGCCGCTGCCGCATCCCGGGCGCGGCGAACTGCTGGTGTGGGTGGCCGCGGCCGGCGTCAACCGGCCCGACGTGATGCAGCGCCAGGGCCGCTATCCGCCGCCGCCGGGCGCCTCGCCGCTGCCGGGACTGGAGTTCGCCGGCGAGGTGGTCGGCCTGGGCGAGGGCGTGGAGCGCTACCGGCTCGGCGACCAGGTCTGCGCGCTGGTCGCCGGCGGCGGCTATGCCGAGTACGCGGTGGTGCACGAGCGCAACGCCCTGCCGGTCCCGGCGGCGCTGAGCCTGACCGAGGCCGCGGCGGTGCCGGAAACCTTCTTCACCGTGTGGACCAACGTGTTCCAGCGCGGCCGCCTGCAGTCCGGCGAGACCCTGCTGGTGCACGGCGGCACCTCCGGCATCGGCAGCGTCGCCACGCTGCTGGGGCGGGCCTTCGGGGCGCGGGTGATCAGCACCGTCGGCTCGGCCGACAAGCGCGCGGCCAGCCTGGCGCTCGGCGCGGAGGCGGCGATCCTGTACCGCGAGGAGGACTTCGTCGCCGAGACGCTGCGCCTGACCGAGGGCCGCGGCGCCGACGTGATCGTGGACCTGCTCGGCGGCGACTACCTGGCGCGCAACTACCAGGCCGCGGCGCTGGACGGGCGCATCGTGCAGATCGGCATCCAGCAGGGCACGGTGCGCGAGCTGGACCTGATGCCGCTGCTGGCCAAGCGCCTGACCCACACCGGCTCGACCCTGCGCCCGCGCTCGGTGATGGAAAAGGCGGCGATCGCGCGCGAACTGGAGCAGCAGGTGTGGCCGCTGCTGGCGCAGGGCCGGATCAAGCCGCAGCTGGACCGCTGCTTCCCGCTGGCCGAGGCGGCGCAGGCGCACGCGCTGATGGAGTCCAGCGCGCACGTCGGCAAGATCGTGTTGCTGGCCGAGCCAGGCGCGGCGGCCACCGCCCCCCTGTAGGAGCGGCTTCAGCCGCGACACCCACCTCCCGGTCACGCGCCACCCCGGCGCCGCGCTGGCTCCGTTCAAGCCACACGCCGTATATTGCGCCGCACGCGCGGTGGTCCGCGCTCCACCGCCGGTCCTCCGCGTGCGCCTGTCTTCCCGTTTCGCCGTGCTGCCGTTGCTGCGCTGTGCGCTGCTGTCGTTGTTCCTGTGCCTGAGCGCGGCCGCGGCCGCGCAGCCGCAGGACGAACCGCCGCCGCCGGACCCGCAGGCCTTGCTGGACGGGGCCGAGCAGGCGCTGAAGACGGCGCGGCGCGGACTGGACGGTGCGGCCGAGGACCAGACGGCGCTGCGCGAGCTGCTCGGCAAGGTCAGCGATGCGCAGCGCGACGCCGAGGCCGCGGCGGCGGCGCTGGCGCCGCAGATGGCGCAGGTCCAGGCGCGGTTGCAGGAGTTGGGCGAGGCCGTCCCCGGCGAGGCCCCCGACATCGGCGCGCAGCGCAAGGACCTGGCCAAGCAGCACACCAGCCTGGATTCGGACATCAAGCGCGGCAAGTTGCTGGCACTGGAGGCCAAGCAGCTCGGCGAGCAGATCGAGGGCGTGCAGGCCGAGCATTTCAGCCAGGAGCTGTCGCTGCGCTCGGCCTCGCCGCTGTCGCCGTCGCTGTGGCGGCAGATCGCCAGCGATTTCCCCGCCGATCGCGATCGCCTGCTGGCCCTGTCCCGGCTCTGCGCGCAGGCGCTGGACGAGGCGGTCGCCGAGAACGGCGCCGGCGCGCTCGGGGTCGGCGTGGCCATCGCGTTCGTGCTGCTGTTCCCGTTGCGCTACCTGCTGCGCTGGCTGGGCAAGCGCTATGCGGTGTCGCGCGCGCCGGGCAGTCGCCTGCGCCGTTCCGGGCTGGCGCTGTGGTTCCTGCTGCTGGGCACGCTGACCCCGGGCCTGGCCGCGTTGGTGCTGGCCGAGACCCTGCGCGGCATCGGCGCGGTGCCGGCGGCGCTGGAGACCGCGCTGCACGGCTTCGTGGTGTACAGCTTCGCCGCCGCGTTCATGGGCTCGCTGGGCGCCAGCGTGCTGCTGCCGAACCAGCCCTCGTGGCGGCTGTTCCCGATCGACGACGCCACCGCGCGGCGCCTGCGCAAGTACACCTGGGCCACCGCGGCGCTGGCCTGGCTCAGCAGCATGCTGCTGGTGATCAACCGCGCCAGCCAGACCAGCGAGTCGGCGACGGTGGCCGCCGACGGCCTGATCGCACTGGCCTACGCGGCGCTGATCCTTGCGATCCTGACCAGCCTGTCGCGGCTGCGCCGGCGCCAGTACGCCGAGGCGGCGGCGCAGGCGCTGGCCGACGCGCAGCCGCCGCCGCCGGGGCCGCACGGCGGCGTGCTGGCGCTGGTCGGGGTGCTGGTACGGCTGGTGGTGGTGGTGGCGCTGCTGGCCGCGCTGCTGGGGTATATCCACCTGGGCCTGTTCATTACCCGGCAGATCATCTGGATCACCATGATCGTCGGCGCGGTGCGCCTGCTGATGACCTTCGCCGACGACTTCGCGCTGTGGCTGTTCGCCAGCGAAGGCCGCATCGGGCGCGCCGCCAACGGTGCGTTCGGGGTGCGCTCGAGCAGCCTGGAGCAGGCCGGCGTGCTGACCTCGGCGCTGCTGCGGGTGCTGTTGCTGCTGATCGGCATCGGCGCGTTGCTGATTCCGTTCGGCACCAACGTCTCGGTCGTCTCGGACTGGTTCTCGCTGCTGTCCAACGGCATCCGCCTCAGCGACAAGGTGGTGCTGCACCCGGGCGAGATCGTGCGCGCGGTGCTGGTACTGTTGCTGGGCCTGGGCGTGATGCAGTACCTGCATCGCTGGCTGACCCAGACCTATCTGCCCAAGACCGAACTGGACGACGGTTCGCGCAACTCGATCAGCACCGTGGCGCGGTACGTCGGCATCATCCTGGCGGCGTTGTGGGCGCTGACCGCGCTGGGCATCGGCCTGGAGCGGATCGCGCTGGTGGTCAGCGCGCTGTCGGTGGGCATCGGCTTCGGTCTGCAGGCGATCACCCAGAACTTCGTGTCCGGCCTGATCCTGCTGGCCGAGCGCCCGGTCAAGATCGGCGACTGGGTCAAGATCGGCGACCAGGAGGGCGACGTGCGCAAGATCAGCGTGCGCTCCACCGAGATCCAGGTCGGCGACCGCTCCACGCTGATCGTGCCCAACTCCGAACTGATCACCAAGACCCTGCGCAACATGACCCTGGCCGGGCCGCTGGGGCGGGTGCAGATCCAGTTCGCGGTGTCGCTGGGCACCGACGTGACCAAGCTGCGCGCGTTGTTGCTGGAACTCTACGCCGAGCATCCGGGCGTGCTGCAGGACCCGGCGCCGTCGGTGTTCATCGACTCCATCGCCAGTGGCCACGTCACCCTCAACAGCTTCGCCTATGTCGCCAGCCCGCGGCTCGCCTACGGCACCCGCAGCGACCTGTTCTTCAGCCTGCTGCAGCGGCTGGCCGAGGAAGGCATCGCGCTGGAGTCGCCGCAGGAAGTGCGGCTGCTGCGCAAGGAGGCGTGAGGCGGCGGCGCACGATCGCGATGGCCGGGTCGTGGGGCACCGCATTCAAGCAGGTCGGCAGGAGGCGCGTATGCGGTGGGACGTCACATCCGATTCGCCGAGTTGGAGGTGTTCGAGCTGACCGCGCTGGGCGCGATCATCGAGAAGCGCCATCCGTCCTTGGAGTGGGACCTGGGAATCTGCCTGCGCTGTCTGCCGCGCAGCATCGGGAGGACGACCTTCTGCCGCTCCCACGCAAAAGACAGGTCGCTCGTCGTGGACGTGTCCATCGAAGAGGAGCGCCTGCTTCCGCACAAGCCGAACAAGGCCGCGCAGCGCCGGATCATGGGCCGCGCGTTCTTCGACTTCTTCGAAGCCAGCATCAACAAATGTGAAACGAAGCTGCTTGGGCTGGCAGGCGCGTCGGCCCCGTTGCTCGCCGACGTGCGCCAGTGGTGCCTCGACAATCGGTGGCTCGGTTAGCCGCCCGCGCGTTCGCGATCGCCTGCTGGGCCGACCTGCACCCTGGCTTGCATGGTCGCGATGGCTTCGGAATGCTTCGATTCCCCATTCCCCATTCCCCATTCCCCATTCCCAGCCCCTAGCGCCGGCCGCGTTCCTCGCGCACCCGCGTGCGCCGGTCGAACAGCACCGCGCTGGCGATGATGCCCAGGCCCAGCGCCACGCCGAGCAGGAACAACACCATCGCGATGGCCGGGTAGCCGAACAGCTTGGCGCCGGTGTCGATGCGCATCATCTGCGTGGAGGCCAGGATCAGTGCGGCGGTGACGATGCCGGCGGCGACGCGGTTGGCGATCTTCTGCAGGCTCTCCATCAGCCGCGATTCCTCCAGCCCGGCCACGCGCACCTGCAGGCGGTTCTCCGCGGCCAGGGTGAGGATGTCCGACAGCTTGCGCGGGCCTTCGCGCAGCAAGGCCTGCATCTCCATCGCCTCGCTGGCCAGGTTCGCCGCCGACAGCGATTTCTTCAGCCGCGCGCGCATCACGTGCTGCAGCTGGTCCTCGACCACGCTGCGCGTGTCCAGGTGGGGCGACAGCGCCCGGCACACCGCTTCCAGGTTCAGCAGGGTCTTGCCGAGCAGGCTCAGTTCCGGCGGCGTGCGCAGCCCGTAGGCGGTGGCGATGCGCACCAGGTCCAGCACCACGCGGCCCTCGGAGGTGGCGTCGTGCGCGGCGTAGCGCGCGATCATCTGCCCGGTCTCGCGCTGGTAGTGGTCCTCGTCGAAATCCTCCAGGCGCGTGCTCAGCGCGATGGTCTCCTCGGCCACTTCCTCGCCGCGGCCGTCGACCGCGGCGAACAGCAGCTTGAGCAGGCGCTCGCGCAGCTTCGGCGGCACGTGCGCGACCATGCCCAGGTCGAAGATCGCCAGGCGCCCGTCGCCGAGCACACGCAGGTTGCCGGGATGCGGATCGGCGTGGATCTCGCCGTGCACGAACATCTGGTCCAGATAGCCACGCACCAGCGCCGCGGCCAGGTCGTCCATCGGCTGCTCGGTGCGGCGCAGGCCGGAAATCCGGTCCACGCGCACGCCCTCGGCCAGTTGCATGGTCAGCACCCGGCGGCTGCTCAGGTCCCAGATCGGCTGCGGCACCCACAGCTGCGGGAACGGCTTGAGGTGGTCGCCGAAGCGCGCCAGGTTCTCCGCCTCCGCCTCGTAGTTCAGTTCGGCCAGCAGCGCCTTGCCGAACTCGGCCAGCCAGTCGGCGAAGCGGATGCGTCGGCCCAGGCCGGTCAGCTTGTCGGCGGCGTTGGCGAAGCTCTTCAGCACCTCCAGGTCCGAGCGCACCTGCGCGGCGACCTCGGGCTTTTGCACCTTGATCGCCACCGGCGTGCCGTCGCGCAACGCGGCGCGGTGCACCTGCGCCAGCGAGGCGGTGCCCAGCGGGGTGTCGTCGAAGGCGGAAAAGGCCTTGTTGACCGCCACCCCGAGTTCGGCCTCGACGATCTCGCGGATGCGTTCGGCCGGAATCGGCGTGGTGTTCTCCTGCATCCGTTCCAGCGCGGTGGCGAATTCCGGCGGCACCACGTCCGGGCGCGTGGACAGCATCTGCCCGAGCTTGACGAAGGTCGGGCCGAGCGCTTCCAGGTCGCTGACGAACTGCTCGGGAGTGCCCTCCGGCAACGCGTGCTCGGCGTCTGCGGCCTCCACATCCATGCCGGAGAACACTCCGGAACCGCGGTAGCGCAGCAGCAGGCGCAGGATCTGGGTACGGCGGCTGAGGCCACCGACCACGTGCGGGGTGTCCGCAGCGTCGGGCGTCGCGCTCATGGTGGCTCCGGGCAGGGTCGAAAGTCGCCGACGAGTGTGGCGACGGACGGGTCGTCGCGCGGTGAATCCGCTTCGCGCGGGTGCGGGATGGCGGCGGCATCGCCATCGAGGCGCGCAGCGCCCTGCGGGCCCTGGCGCGCGCGCTGTTCCGACGTCGGTGGCCGGCGGCCCCTGTTCCGGCGTTGCGACCGGCCTTACCCTTTGCGTTTCGCCACCTGCAAGGATTGCCTCCATGTCCTCGGTCGTTCCGCGTGTCCTGCGTCGTTTCAGTTTCCGCTCGGCGTGCGCGTGCCTGGCGCTGTGGTGCGCGTTGCCGCTGGCCGCCACGGCGGCGCCGACGGAACGCTATGTCGGCGAGGCGTTCGACGCGCAGGCCTTCGCCGCCAGCACGCGCCGCAGCTACGACGTGCAGGATTTCTCCGAGCGCTACCGGGCGACGCTGGAAGTGCAGGACAACGACGAGGTGTTCCGTCCGGGCATCGTGCGCGTGTTCGCGCGCGGCAGCGCCACGCCGCTGATCGAGGTGGCCTCGTCCGAACTGGTGCTGGACACCGGCCCCAAGGGCGGCAAGGTCAAGGCCAATGTGCAGCAATTGCCGTACGGCGAGCAGAGCGTGCTGATCTACGCCGATTTCAACTTCGACGGGATCAAGGACCTGGCGCTGATGGACGGGCAGAACAGCTGCTACCACGGTCCCTCCTACCAGGTGTACCTGGGCAGCGCCGGCGGGTTCGAGGCCAGCCCCGGCTTCACCGAGCTGGCGCAGAGCAATTGCGGCCTGTTCGAGGTGGATGCGCAGGCGCGCGAGATCCGCACCATGAGCAAGGACGGCTGCTGCTGGCACCAGGTCGCGATCTATTCCGTGCGCAACGGCGAGCCGCTGCTGGAGCGCGAGATCGTCGAGGATGCGACCGGGGCGTCGTCGGGGCTGGCCCAGGAGACGCGCTACCGCGACCAGGGCGGCAAGCGCGTGGCGGACAAGCGTTACCTGTGGGACGAGGACGGCGGCACCGCGGCGGGCGAGCGCAGGATCCTGCTCGAATTCCGCCTGGCGCCGGCCGGCAAGCGCATCGTGGTGTTCACCAACGGCAACGATGCGACGCGGCCGTACTACGCGGCGCTCGGCGCGCAGCAGCGGGTCGATCTGCTGTATCCGGACGCCGAACGCGAGGCCATGGACTACGACGCCGAGCGCCACGTGCTCAGCTTCGACCGCGGCGACACCACCTACCGCATCGTCGGCGATGCGCACGGCGCGCCGCAGCGGATGGAGGTCGCGGTGCGCGGCAAGACCCAGACGCTGGCGCTGCAGCCCGGCTCGGTGCACGGCTCGTTGCAGGCGGTGGCGCGGGCGCTGCGCGATGCGCAGGCGGCCGAGGCGCAATAGCCGGTCGCGATCGCGCCGGATCGCGGCTGTTGTAGGAGCGGCTTCAGCCGCGACAGGAACTTCCTGCAGGGGACCTGTCGCGGCTGAAGCCGCTCCTACACAACAATTGCACGAGGAGAGATGTTATTCCCACGCCGCGAACGCGCGCGCCACCGCCTCGGCGCCCGGATCGACCACGCCGCGCAAGGCGTCCGCCGGTACCGCCGCCGAGCGGCCGGCACGGGCCTGGTCCAGGCGCGCGGTGGCGTCGGCGCCGGTGCGGGCGGCACGCGCCGCCCCGGTGTGGCCGTCGCCGCGCGCCAGTGCCTCCAGCGCCGGCAGCAGCGCGTCGAGCATGGTCCGGTCGCCCGCTTGCGCACCGCCGTAGTGCTGCATCCGCGCCACGCCGGCCTGCAGCGCCGGCACCCAGCCGCGTCCGGCGTCCAGTTCGGTCGCCGCGGTGGTGAACAGGATCGACAGCAGCACGCCGCTGGAGCCGCCCATGCTGCGCTCGATCGTCGCCGCCAGGCCGTGCGCCAGCGCGGCGGCCTCGCCCGTCGCCAGCGCGTCCTCGTGCAGCGCCTGCTGCAGCGCGCGGGCGCCGGCGGCGAAGGTGCTGCCGGCATCGCCGTCGCCGGTGCGCGCGTCGAGCGCGTCCAGCTCCGCCTGTGCGGCGATCAGCGCCTGCGCGACCCGAGCCAGGGCCGCGCCGCGTTGCGCGTCGCGGGCGCCATGCCGGTGCGCGTCGCTGCGCGACAACGCGGGGGCGAAGTGGCTGGGCGCATGCGGCACGCGCACGCCCGGCCAGCCCAGGGTCTGCACCGGCGCCTGCAGCGCGGCGAGCACGTCGGCCTCGGCCGGCGCCAGGGTGACCGAGAAGCCGTGCATGTCCATCGAGGTCATCAGCGCCGCCGGCAATGTCATCAGCGCGACGCGTGCCACGCCGATGCGCTGCAGCGCCAACCGGGTCAGCACGCCCAGTTCCTGGGTGGAGCAGCCGCCGAGGTCGTTGAGCATCAGCACCAGTTTCGCGTCGGCGCCGTAGCGCGCATCGGCCTGGGCCAGCAGCGGCTCCAGCACCAAGGCCAGCGCCTCCTCGACCGAGGCCGGCTGCACCTTGCGCGTGCCCGGCTCGTTGTGGATGCCCAGGCCCAGTTCCGGCGCGCGGCGGCCGGCGTGCTGGCCGGGCACGGTGCAACTGGACAGGGCCATGCCCAGCGACAGCAGGCGGTCGGCGAAGGCCTGCCCGCGCCGCGCCAGTTCGGCCAGCGCCACGCCTTCGCGGGCCAGGTGGCCGACGTACTTGTGCACCAGCACGGTGCCGGCGATGCCGCGCGGCTGCGCGGCGCCGGGCAGGGCGATGTCGTCGGCGACCAGGATGCTGGCCACGTCGATGCCCTCGGCGCGGGCGCGCTCGGCGGCCAGGCCGAAATTGAGCCGGTCGCCGGTGTAGTTCTTGATCACCAGCAGCACCCCGGGCGCGTCGGCGCAGGCGCGGATCGCGGCCAGGACCGCTTCCACGCCCGGCGAGGCGAACAGGTCGCCGGCGATGGCGCCGCTGAGCATGCCCGGGCCGACGAAGCCGGCGTGCGCCGGTTCGTGGCCGGCGCCGCCGCCGGACAGCACCGCGACCTGCGCGGGATCGCGCTCGGCCTGCAGCACGATGCGGGTGCCGCTGGCCGGGTCCGAACGCAGCAGCGGTTGCAGCGCGGCGACGGCGTCGAGCACGTCGTCGACGATGGCGCGAGGGGCGGTGAGGAACTGGTCCATGCGGAGGTCCTGTGCGGTGCGGGTCTGCCGCGCACGGTAGCCGAGCCGGCGTTATGCGCGGCTGAGGCCGCGCCGCTCACCCATCTGTGCGGCGGAATCGGCGAGAATCCGCGTTCACCCCGAATGGAATCCCCGCATGGCCGGCGCCAGCCTCTTCACCCTGCTCGACGATATCGCCTCGCTGCTCGACGACGTGGCGGTCCTGACCAAGGTGGCGGCGAAGAAGACCGCCGGCGTGCTCGGCGACGACCTGGCGCTGAACGCGCAGCAGGTCACCGGGGTCAACGCCGACCGCGAGTTGCCGGTGGTGTGGGCGGTGGCCAAGGGCTCGCTGCTCAACAAGGCGATCCTGGTGCCGGCGGCGCTGGCGATCAGCGCCTGGCTGCCGTGGGCGATCACCCCGCTGATGATGATCGGCGGCGCGTTCCTGTGCTTCGAGGGCGTGGAGAAGCTGGCGCACCGCTTCCTGCATTCCAAGGAGGAGGATGCGCAGCGGCATGCGCAGCAGCTGCAGGCGCTGGCCGACACGCAGGTGGACGTGGTCGCGCTGGAGAAGGACAAGATCAAGGGCGCGGTGCGCACCGACTTCATCCTGTCCGCCGAGATCATCGTGCTGTCGCTGGGCGTGGTCGCGGGCGTGCCGTTCGTGCAGCAGCTCACCGTGCTGGTGGCGATCGCGCTGGCGATGACGGTCGGCGTGTACGGCCTGGTCGCCGGCATCGTCAAGCTCGACGACCTGGGCCTGTACCTGACCCGCAAGGGCGCGGCGGCGGCATCGATCGGCCGCGGCATCCTGTGGCTGGCGCCGTGGCTGATGCGGGTGCTGTCGATCGCCGGCACCGCGGCCATGTTCCTGGTCGGCGGCGGCATCCTGGTGCACAGCATCGGCCCGCTGCACCACGCCCTGGAAGGCATCGCGCCGCAGGGCGCGTGGAGCGGGCTGGTGGTCAACCTGGGCAATGCCGTGGTTGGCATCGTCGCCGGCGCGTTGGTGCTGGGCGTGGTGTTGCTGTTTCAGAAGTTGCGTGGAAGCCGGGAATCGGGAAATGGGAATCGGGAATCGTAAGAGCTGGAGAATGGCGCTGTTGCGATTCCCCATTCTCGATTCCCCATTCCCGCGCCGGCCACGCCGGCGCTAGTCCCCTGACACCACCCGGTTCTTGCCCGCCTTCTTGGCCTCGTACAGGGCGCGGTCGGCGCGCTTGACCAGCACGTCCTGGGTCTCGCCGGCGCGGCGCATCGCCACCCCGGCGCTGAAGCTGACGAACACGCGCTGGTCCTCGTGCACCACCGCGCGCTGGGCCAGCGCGCGTTGCACCCGGGTCACCGCGGCGGCGGCCTCGAAGATGGTGCAGTCGGGCATCAGCAGCAGGAATTCCTCGCCGCCGAAGCGGGCGATCGCGTCGCTGGCGCGCAGCGTGGTGCGCGCGACCTCGACCACGTGGCGCAGCGCGGCGTCGCCGCCGGGATGGCCGTAGGTCTCGTTGAGCCTGCGGAAATCGTCCAGGTCCAGCATCGCCACGCACAGCGGCTGCGCGCCGCGCTCGGTGCGCGCCAGTTCGCGCGCGAACAGCTCGTCCAGCCCGCGCCGGTTGAGCGCGCCGGTGAGCTGGTCGACCCGCACCAGGCCGCTGACGTCCTGCAGTTCCTGCTCCAGGCGCAGGATGCGCTGCTCGGCCGCGTCCACTTCCTGGCGCGCGGCGATCAGGTGGTCGCGCGCGCGCAGCGCCTGCTGCTGTACCTGGCCGGTGTCCTGCAGCACTTCCTGCAGCAGGCGGTTGAGATCGCCGATGCTGCGCGCGTCGCGGATGGTCTGCGAGTAGTCGGCGATGCGGTCGTGGAACTCGCTGGTGCTGATCGCCATGCCGTCCAGGTTCTCGACGAAGGTGACCATCATCTCCTTCATCGCTTCCTTGGATTCGGCGATGCCCTGCTTGAGCAGGCCCTGCTTGTAGATCACCTCGCGCAGGCTGCCGCGCGCCTCGTCGATGGAGTAGCGGTCCAGCGGGCCGCTGATCAGGTCGCGCACCACCGCGATCTGGCCTTGCAGCCAGCTGGTGTCGTCGAGCAGTTCGCCGACGTTCTCCAGCAGCAGGTCGAACAGGCCCAGCAGCAGGGTCTGCTGCTCCTGGCTGTCGCTGGCGCGCAGCGCGACCTGGTGGCACAACTCGCGCACCCGCTGCGCCAGCGGCTCCAGCGGCTGCCCGGGGCGCCACTGCCGCAGCGCCTCGCCGGTGGCTTCCGATTCGCTGGCCAGTTCGGGCAGGGTGTGCAGCAGCGCGGCGAGCGCGCCGGCCACCGCCTGGCGCAGCAGGTCGCGCAGCCGTTCCACGTCGCTGGGCCCGGCCAGCGGGTCGTCCACGTCGATGGTGCGGATGTACTTGTCGATCAGTTGGCGCAGCGCGCGGCCGTAGCTCGGCCAGTCGCCGCTGGCGGCCGCCGACTGCAGGCGCCGGCCCATGTCGCCGAGCTCGCCGTGCAGGCTGGCCATGCCGTCGGCGAAGGCGCCGAGCAGGTCCAGCGGCTGGTGGGCGTGGTGGAACAGGCGGATCAGCGCCGCGGTGGCCGCGGCCGGATCGGTGTGCCCGTCGCTGGCGGTCGGCGTGGCACCGGGCGCGCGCGCATGGGCGCGCGTGCGCGTCGCCAGCGGCGCGGCGGCCGGTGCCGGTTCGCGGCGGCGTGGCGACAACAGCTTGCGTAGCCCGCTTGCAGGCGGTTCGTCGCGTGGATCCGACATGCGGACGCTTCCTCTCCAGTGGAGGCGTCGCCCTGCCGCTGCACGCGGCGACCGGGACGGCGCTCAGGAACAGGATATCGGCGCCGGCCACGCCCGCTTGAGCCGGCGCGTCGCCGGCCTCACAGCGCGGCGCGGACCTCGTCCAGGTTCGGCGGGTTGGCGCCGGCGCGGGTGCAGTTGATCGCCGCCGCGGCCACGCAGAAGTCCAGCACGTCCCGCAGCGCCGCCGGGGTCGGCGCCAGCGCGGCGAGCGCGGCCAGGTCCGGCACCTGGTGCAGCAGCGCGGCCTGGAAGCTGTCGCCGGCGCCGACCGTGTCGGCCACCCGCACCGCACGGCCCGGCACCCGCGCCTCGGCGTCGCCACGCCAGGCCACCGCGCCGTCGCCGCCCAGGGTCATCACCACCAGCGACGGGCCATGCTGCAGCCAGCCGCGGGCGACCGCGAACGGGTCCTGCCGCGGGTACAGCAGTTCGATGTCCTCCTGGCTGACCTTGACCACGTGCGCCAGCGCGATCCAGCGCTGCAGGCGCGTGCGCCACACCGCCATGTCCGGTTCCACGGTGGGCCGCACGTTCGGATCCAGCGAGATCAGGCGCTGCCCGCGTTCGCGCTCGGCCAGGGCCTGGAAGGCGCTGGCGGTGGTCTCGGCGACCAGGGTGTAGGAGCCGAAGTGCAGGCCGCCGACCGCCGCGTCGAAGGCCGGCAGGTCGGCCTCGGTCAGCGCGCGGTCGGCGCAGCCGGTGCCGTAGAAGCCGTAGTTGGGCACGCCCTGCGCGTCCAGCGCGACCATCACCAGGGTGGTCGCCTCGGCCTTGTCGATGCAGTAGTCCGGCGCCACGCCTTCGCGCTCCAGGGTGGCGCGCAGCTGGCGGCCGAGCGGATCGGTGGACAGGCCGGTGAACAGCGCCGACGGCGTGCCGAGGCGGGCCAGGCCGATCGCCACGTTGAACGGCGAACCGCCCTGGCGCGCGGTCATGCCGACCGAGGTGCCGGCGTAGCCGTCGATGAAGATGTCGTACAAGGCCTCTCCACACACCACGAACATCGAACGGCTCCTCGGTTGGCTGCTGCGGCGCCGGCTGGCGCGATGGCCGGCTATTGTGGCGTACAAGCCGCAGGGCGGCGACCGCCGGGGTTGGGTGGGGGCGCGGTAGGCGGATGGCGTGAGGGTCGAGTGCGAGGCTGTGTCCGTCCCCCTTATCCGCCCTTGCGGCGCACCTTCCCCCGAAAAGGGGGCCATGGTCCCGAGGGGAGAAGGAACAGCCGCTAGCCCCTCTCCCACCGGGAGAGGGGTTGGGGTGAGGGTACGGCGCGAAGCGACTCGCGGCGTTTGGGTGCACGAGGCTACGCTCGTACCCTCATCCGCCCCTACGGGGCACCTTCTCCCGAGGGGAGAAGGAAGCGCCGAGCCCCTCTCCCCTCGGGAGAGGGGTTGGGGTGAGGGTACGGGCGCGAAGCGCCTCGGGAGATGAGCCGCTTCACGCGCAATCCCGACACCCCCTTGCCGCCACGCCTGCGATAGTCGCCACTTCGCTCCACCGCCTTCAAGGACGCTGCGATGAAGATCCTGCTCGCCGGGGCCACCGGCCTGGTCGGCCGCCACGCGCTGGCCCAACTGCTCGATGCGCCGGCGTGCAGCGCTGTGGTCGCGCCGACCCGGCGCGCGCTGGATCTGGTCCATCCCAAGCTGCACAACCCGCTGGTGGACTTCGACCGCTTGCCGGCGCAGGCGCCGTGGTGGCACGCCGACGCGGCGCTCTGCGCGCTCGGCACCACGATGAAGCAGGCCGGCTCGCGCGAAGCGTTCCGCCGCGTCGACCACGCCTATCCGCTGGCGATCGCGCAACTGGCGCTGCAGCACGGCGCCACCGCGTTCGCGTTGAATTCGGCGCTGGGCGCCGATCCGCGGTCGCGCGTGTTCTACAACCGGGTCAAGGGCGAACTGGAGCGCGACCTGCAGGCGCTGGGCTTCGCCTCGCTGACCCTGGTGCGCCCGGGCCTGATCGGCGGCGCGCGCGCGCAGCCGCGCGCCGCCGAGCGCATGGCCGGCGTGTTGCTGCGCGCACTGGGACCGCTGCTGCCGCGGCGCTACCGGATCAATCCGGCCGCGCACGTTGCCGCCGCGCTGGTGGATGGCGCGTTGCGGCCGCGCGCCGGGTTCCATGTGGTTGGTTCCGATCAGTTGGTCTGAGCACAGGGCGTCGCTTGCTGCCCAATGCAAGGACAGGCCCCGCCGCCGCGCGTGGCGCCACGGCGCACACGCCGCTACCGGAGCGTACTGACCGAGCGCTGCGGCGGCATCGGCTTGCCGACCACCCGGCGCGCGTCGTCGCGCATCACGCCACGCCCGCGCCGGCCACGCCAGAACGCCCCGTGCCGCGCCGCATCGCGGTGGCACGACGCCGGATGCGGCGATCAGAAGTTCATGCTGACCCGCAATCCGCCGACCACGCCGTTGTTGTCCTTGATGCCGTTCGCGTTGCGGATGTACTGCAGGTTCGGCATCAGCGACAGCGCCGGGGTGATGGCGAACTGGTAGTTCAGTTCCAGCGGATATTCGTATTCCTGCACGCCCACCGCCGCCGCGCCGGCCGGCAGCGCGGCGTTGTAGCGGCGCTGCGCGTCGCCCAGGCGCGCGCTGACGCGGGTACGGCCGGCGGCAAAGCCGATGCGGTCGTCCGGGCGCGAGGCGAACGGCGCGTCCAGCCACGCTCCCACCTGCAGCATCTGGTCGATGCGGTCGGTGTCCTTGTCGGCCTGCACCCAGTTGCCGAACAGGCGCAGCGTGCCGCCGCCGGGCGCGCGCCACAGCACCTGCTCGGCGGTGGCGTAGTAGCCGGTTTCGCTGTCCATCACCGCAGTGGCATCGTCGCTGACGTCGGACGGCAGGCCGCTGGTGGTGACGGTGTTGCGGTAGTTGGCGCTGTTGCGCCAGCCGCCGACGCGGTAATGGCCCTGCAGCCCATCGCCGAAGCTGGGCAGGTATTCGACCTCGGCCACCAGCAGCGTGCCCTGGCTGTCGCCGTCGGTCTTCAGTTTCAGACCCTGGTCACGGTCCAGGTTGTTGGGGTTGACGTCGTAGGCGCCGACCTTGAAGCGCCAGGCATCGTCGGGCTTGAACGCGACCACCGCGCCGTACTGGCTGATCGGGTCGACGTACCAACCGTTGCTGACGTAGCCGGGCAGGCCGCCGCAGAAGCTCAGGTTCTGGAACTTGCAGGAGAACGAGAAGAAATCGCCGTTGGCGTACAGGCGGCCGAGCTTGATGCTGAGGCGGTCGTCGAACAGTTCCTGGGTCAGCGAGAACTGGCTCAGGCGCGTCACCGAGCCGCGGCCGTGGATTTCCTGCACCCCCAGCAGGGTGGGAAAGCCGGCCTTGTCGTTGAGCGCGTCGCCGTTGCGGTTGGCCACTTCCACCTTGAAGGTGGCGCCATGCCACGCCCACAGCTTGTCCAGGTCGAAGGTGCCGGCCAGGAAGAACTGGTCGGCATAGGCGTAGGTGTCGTCGCGCAGGCCGCCGGAGTTGTTGTGCGCGAACTCGCCGGTGTAGGACAGGCGCAGGTCCACGCCACGGTCGACCAGGCGCGAGCGCGCGCCGCCCCAGTCGCCGGTCAGGGTCTTGGCCGGGTCGAAGTCCTGGGCCGCGGCCTGCGCGCAGCACAGGGCCGCCGACAGTGCCGCCAACGCGATGCATGGGTGCTTGTTCATGGATGACTCGCTCTGCATGGGGCCGGCAGGCTGCGCGGCCGGTTCATCGGAAAGGGCCCCGGCGCGGCGGCTGCCGCGTGGAGCAGGGCACCGCGGCCGGCGACGGCGGCGGCGCGGGGTTCAGGGCGCGCCGACGTCGTGACCGCGGGACACGCCGTGCCCCGTGCGGAAGGCGGGCAGGTGCCGGTGTCGATGTGGAGTTGGTACACGTGGCCTCCTGGCCTCCAAGCCATGGGCAGTGCCGTGGCCGGAGGAACAACGGTGCAACCCCTGTGGCCTGGAGGATAGCGGCGACATGCGCGTTTCATGTTCGTTATTGTTCGAATTGAGACGTTTTTGTTTTTATAGATTCAGGCGGCGGGTTGGGTCGTTGCGGCCGATTCGACCGGATAGCCTTGTGCGGCGGGGATTCCATAGGAAATCGAGCCTCCTTACGCAGCGCGCAAAGACGCTGGCAACGATGCGCGTTTTTGTGCGATGCAGCGTCAGGAGGCACGAGGGCGGGCGCATTCGCGGAGCGCCGCGGCGCTGCCAGCGACGACCGCCGATCCGATCAGGCGCGGCTGATGGGCGCCTCGGGTGACAGCCGGCGTGGCGCGCCGTCGCGCCTGCCATGCGGTGGGATCAGATCCGCGGCCGGCGCAAGCCGCGCGTGGCGAGCAATGCCGTCCTGGGCGACCGGGATCGCTTCGGCTGCAGGCCTGGTCCTGGCGTCGCCGGGCGAGGCGGACGTGGCGGGACGGCAGTGGCCCCGCCGAGGCTCGCCGGCCGTCGCGCGCGTGCGGCCGCACGCCCCGGGGTTCAGACGCCGAGCGACTGCCCGCCGTCCACCGCCAGCACCTGGCCGGTGATCCAGCGCGCCTGCGGCGAGGCCAGGAACAGCGCGGCGTGGGCGACATCCTCGAGCGCGCCGAAGTTGCCGAACGGAATGGTGGCGCGGATGCGCCGATACAGTTCCGGCTGCTGCTCGCGGCGGCGGTCCCAGAGCCCGCCGGGGAATTCGATCGAGCCCGGCGCGATCGCGTTGACCCGGATCCGCTCGCGCGCCAGCTCCGCCGCCAGGTTCGCGGTGTAGTAGTTCAGCGCGGCCTTCGCCGCCGAGTACGCCGGCGCGCGCGGTGTCGGCCGCAGCGCGTTGATCGAACTGATGTTGAGGATGCAGCCGTGGGCGCTGCCGCGCAGCAACGGCAGCGCGGCGCGGTTGCAGCGCACCGCCGCCATCAGGTCGATGTCGAACCCGGCCTGCCAGCTGGCGTCGTCGTCGCCATGGCCGTAGCCGGAGGCGTTGTTGACCATCACGTCGATGCCGCCCAGGGCCTCGGCCGCCTGCGCCACCCAGTGCTGGATCTGCGCCGCATCGGACAGGTCGCAGGCCTGCGCCGAGACCGGCTGGCCGTGCAGGCGCAACTGCGCGGCGGCAGCGTCCAGGTCGCCGGGGGTGCGCGCGCAGATCGCCACCGCCGCGCCGTGGCGGGCGAAGCCATCGGCGATGGCCAGGCCGATGCCGCGGCTGGCGCCGGCGACCAGGACGCGGCGACCCGCGAACGTGGAAGGATCGGTCATCGACGGCTCCTTGGAGGGATTGAGCGCAGCATGCAGCGGTCGCCGATTATCGGCCAATCCGCAGCGCGGCGCCGGGTTCTGGCACCATGGCCGCCCGCCGCGCCCGCGTGCGGCCGGCCGTCGGCGTCGCCCGGCGGGCCGCGCCTCCCCGGCCTGCGGGCTGCCGCCGCATCGCGCGGCGCCCGCGCTCCCACTTTCCAGGATTCCGCAGTGAAGAAGACGTACCAGCTCCGCATCGAAGGCAAGCACCCCGACCGCCTGCTGGATGCCAGCAAGCACGACATCCGCAAGTACATCCGCCGCGAGCGCCGCAAGGCGTTGCCGCCCGGCGCCGACTACTGGGATTTCGACACCCGGTTCGGGAGCGAAGAAGCCAGCGCCGAGGTGGTGTCACCAGCGGACCTGCTGCGCTCGGTCGATGCGTTGGTCGCCGCCGGCGGCACCCAGTTCTACGTGGAGATCCGCAGCAAGCCGGGCAAGCGCACGCCGCGTCCGCAGGGCGCTGCTGCCGCGGCCGATCCGTTCGACGATTGAGCGCGGGCGCCGCTGCGCCCTCTGTCCGAGCGGATGGTGTCTGGAGCATCGATCGCGCTGATCGATGCGAGGGCGTTTGGGTTGCTGTCGCGGCTGAAGCCGCTCCTACCGAAGCGCGCCCCCTGTAGGAGCGGCTTCAGCCGCGACCGACACTCTCGGCGCACGCAATACATCACATCGCTGGCGACGGTCAGCGCTGCGAACGCCTCACTCCTTCGCCGGCAGCCCGCCACCCTGCGCATTCGCCGCGCGCAGCTTGTCCTTCTTGCTCGGACGCTTGCCCTTGATGCCGCCGGTCTGCGGCGCTGTCGCGGCAGCGGGCGCGGCGGTCTGCGCCGGTTCGAACCCGGCGATGCGTTCGCGCGGCACGCGCAGGCGCTGGCGCTTTTCGATCAGGCGCAGGTGCGCTTCGCTGGCCGCATCGACGAAGCTCACCGCCAGGCCGTCGGCACCGGCGCGTCCGGTGCGGCCGATGCGATGAGTGTAGTCGACGGTGGCGCGCGGCAGGTCGTAATTGACCACCACCGGCAACTGCGCGATGTCGATCCCGCGCGCGGCCAGGTCGGTGGCGACCAGCACCTGCAACTGATTCGCCTTGAACGCCTCCAGGGTCTGGCGGCGACGGCCCTGGCTCAGTTCGCCATGCAGCGGCTGCGCGACCACGCCGGCCTTGCGCAGCTTCTCGGCCACGTTCTCGGCGCCACGCTGGCTGGCGACGAACACCAGCGCCTGCGGCCAGGCTTCGCTCTGCAGCAGGTGGCGCAACAGCGCGGTGCGCTGTGTGGCATCGACCTCGATGGCGCGTTGCCGGATCGCCGGCGCGACGTCGGGAGTGGCGCTGGCGGCGACGTCCACGCGTCGCGGTTCGCGTAGCAGGCGCCGTGCCAGGCGTTCGACCGGCGCCGGGAAGGTGGCCGAAAACAGCAGGGTCTGCCGCTGCGCCGGCAGCCGCGCCAGGATCTGCCCCAGTTCGTCGGCGAAGCCCAGATCGAGCAGGCGATCGGCCTCGTCCAGCACCAGGTGCGCCACCGCATCCAGCTGCAGCGCGCGCTGCTCCAGCAGGTCCAGCAGGCGCCCGGGCGTGGCCACCACCACGTCGGCGCCGCCGCGCAGCGCCAGCATCTGCGGATTGATCGAAACGCCGCCGACCGCCACCACCACCCGCGGCCGCCGCGGCAGTTCCAGGCCCAGCGCGACGAAGGTATCGGCGACCTGCATCGCCAGTTCGCGGGTCGGCACCAGTACCAGCACGCGGGCGGAACGCGCCGGCCTGGCCGCCTGCGCGCAGGCCTGCAGCAACGGCAAGGCGAATGCCGCGGTCTTGCCGGAACCGGTCTGCGCCATGGCCAGCAGGTCGTGGCCGGCGACGATCAGCGGCACCGCCTGTTGCTGGATCGGCGTGGGCGTCCGCCAGCCGGCGCGCGCGAGCGCGGCGGCGAAGGCGGGATACAGCGCGGGCGACAGGCCCAGGGAAGCGAAGGGCATCGGGAGCGGAAGGACGTAGAAGACGCCACAGTATCGCCGACCCGATGCACCAGCGGTTTCTGTGCGTCGCCTGTCGGCACGCCACGCGGTCATGTGGGAGTGGCTTCTGTTTGCTTTTGGGGATCAGCCGCGGCGCCCTGGCCAAGATTGCCAGGCGCGACTGAACGGCCTACGTGCAGGAGCGGCTTTAGCCGCGACGCGCGTTACCGAAAGTCTGTCGCGGCTAAAGCCGCTCCTACAACAGCGGGGCACCGCCAGCGATTCTGGATTGCCCGCGTGACCCCGCAGCGCACGGCCATCCATCGCGGATGGCCGCGCGTGCCGGTGCGGACCTTACTGCGGGCAGCTCACGCCGACGGCGGCGAAGGCGTTGCGCACCGCGGTCACCGAGCGGCTCAGGTCGCTGGCGGCGGTCTGCACGCCGCAGGCGCCGCTGTTGAAGGTGGTGCTGGGCGTCCAGTACAGCTGGTTGGCGCGGGCGAACACCTCGAAGGCGCTGCGCGTGTTCCAGCCGGAGGTGGTGGCCAGGGTGTAGAACGCCTTGTTGTAGACGCCCGAGGAGTAATGCACGTCCAGGCCGCTGCGGTAGTTGGCGGCGTTGTCGATCGAACTGCCGTCCTGCGTCGGGTTGGCCATGTAGCGCAGCGCACCGTTGGCCTTGAAGATCTCGGTGCCGACCTTGAAGTCGTTCGTGCCCTTGAGGTAGTACTCGGTGGCCTCGCCGGCCATGTCCGAGAACGCTTCGTTGATGCCGCCGGACTGGCCGGAGTAGGTGAGGTCGGAATGCTGCTCGGTGAAGCCGTGCGAGACCTCGTGGCCGGCGACGTCGGCGCTCACCAGCGGATAGAAGCGCGTGTTGCCGTCGCCGAAGTTCATCGTCGAGCCGTTCCAGAACGCGTTCTCGTAGCGCGTGCCGTAATGCACGCGCATCACCAACTGGAAGGTCAGCGGCGCCACGCCGACGTAGCTGCGGTACATCTTCTCGATCACGCCGCCGAAGTAGTGCGCGTCGTTGATCGGCGAGTAGGCGCCGTTGATGGCCTTGTAGGTGTTGCGCGGGCAGGTGAACTGGTACGCGGTGGTGCCGGAGCTGCCGCCGTTGAGGTTCACCGATTTGACGTTGCTGTTCTGCATGCGGCAGTTGTTGTCCACCTCCAGGAAACCGTGGATGCTGTCGCTGCCGTACTCGTACTGGCCGGTCTTGGCGTTGCCGCCGGGGCCGGTGGCGTCGCGCGTGGTCAGGCCCTCCCACTGCTTCAGGATCGCGCCGCTGCGCGCATCCACGATCACGAACGGCCGGCTCGGCGCGCCGCCCTGCGGCGCATCGGCGAAGAACGACACCACGTAGGCCAGGTGCGCGCGGTCGCTGTCGTCGAGATAGATCATCTGCGGCGCCTGCGCGCGTTCGATGCGGCGCTCGGTCTTGGCTGTGCCGAGCGCGGCGCGCTGCGCCAGCAGCAGCGCACGATCGGCGCTCAACGCCGCGCTGGAGGCATTGGCGGCGGTGGCCGGCAGTTCGCTGGCCAGCCCGGCGACGGAGCGCCCGAACAGGCTGTGCACGCTGCCGTCGGCGCGTTCGCTGACGATCACCTGTTCGCCCCACACCGGAATGCCGCGGAAGGTCTGCTGGTAGCGGCGGTGCACGGTGCCGTCGGGGTCCTCGCTGCTGCCGAGCAGGGTCAGCGCGGATTCGGCGTCCAGTCCGATCAGTTCGGCATGGCGCACCGCGGCGGCGGCCGGAATGCCGCCGACGCGGGCGGCCGCGCTGCGGTACTGGGTGCCGAGCGTGTCCGGATCCTTGGCATGCAGGTCCACGCGTTGCGCGGCGCTGGCGGAGGTGGCGGCGAGCGCGAGCAGCAGGGACGGCAGCAGCGCCAGCGGACGATGACGAAGCGACAGGGTCATGAGCGGAATCCTCGAACGCGAAAAGGAAGGACGCGCGGGTGCGGCGGCGAAGCGGCCGTGGCGCGGTGCGTGGCATGACGTTCAGGGCAGTGCGGCCGATCGGCGCAGTGCCTCCCCCTGTGCAGCGACCATAACGGCGGCATTGCGTCGCGTGGTAGACAGGTGGCGCTCGGGATGTCGCGTCGTCTGGCGGCGACGCGCACCAGTGTCGCGATCTGTGATGCGCGGTCGAGGCGGGTGGGTACGCCATCACGGCGTCATGCGCAGCCCCTTGTTCGAGACGCGACGCGGACCACGTCGCGTCGCGCGGGCGATGCAGGCGTTTCGCTCGGAAGGTGCGGTGTGGGAGCGGTTTCGGCCGCAATGCGGCGTTATCGGGGAAGTCGTGTCGCGGCTGAAGCCGCTCCTACACGCGGCGGACGAGGGCTTGCGCGCGTGCGGCGCAGGTGCGACGAACCCTGCAAGGCGCAGACGTCGAACGCGCTGTCCGCGCGGCGATGTTCTCGCACACACGCGGCCGAATCTCCGCCACCTCGCCGCACGCGGCGGCGAGGTGGCGCCTGCTCAGTCCACCAGCGCCAGGTCGTCGATCATCGCGCGCAGGAAGCGCGCCGCCTCGCCGCCGGTGCAGGCGCGGTGGTCGAAAGTGACCGACAGCGGGATCAGCCGGTGCGTCTCGATGCCGCCCATCACCGGCACCACCTGGTGGCGGGCGCGGCCGGCGGCGACGATCGCCACGCACGGCGGCACCACCACCGGCGTGGCGTAGCGGCCGGCGAACATGCCGAAGTTGGACAGCGAGATGGTGTAGCCGCTCAGTTCCGAGGCCGGAATGCTGCGCGCCTGCACCTGCTGGCGCAGGCGATTGATGCCTTCGCGCACGCCGCGCGCATCGAGCATGTCGGCGTTGCGCAGGGCCGGCACGAACAGGCCGTCGTCGGTGTCCACGGCGATGCCGATGTCCACGTGCGCGTGCTGGGTACGGGTCAGCGCGTCGCCGTCGAACCACGCGTTGAGCGCCGGCACCGCGCGGCAGGCGACGACGATCGCGCGCACCAGGCGCACGGTCATGTCGTTGCCGGGCGCCCAGGCATGCACGTCGGCGTCGTCGTTGAGCGTGGTCGGCACCACCTTGGCGTGCGCGTCGGCCATCACCCGCGCCATGTTGCGGCGCACGCCCTTGAGCTGTTCGGGCTGGCCCTGCGCGGCGACGCCCGGCGGTTGCGTGCGCATCGGCTTGCCGGCGGCGGAGAGCGGGGCGCGCGGGGAGGTTGCCGCTGACGTGCGGGCGGTTGTAGGAGCGGCTTCCGCCGCGACCTGTGCGCCGCGTGCAGTCGCGGCTGAAGCCGCTCCTACAGACGTGCCCACCTGCGCCGAGCCGTCGGCCGCCGCCTGCTTGACGTCGGCCAGGGTCACCGCGCCGTCGCCGCCGCTGGCGCGCACCCGCGCCAGGTCCACGCCCAGCTTCCTGGCCAGGGCGCGCACCGCCGGCATCGCGCGCACGCCGCCCACCGACACGGTGCGCTCGCTGTGCACGGCGTTGGAGCTCTGCATCGCGCCGACCACGGTGCCGGCGTCGTCGCGCGCGCCAGCGGACGCGGCGTTGTCGGCGTCGTGCAGTTCGCCGCCGTCGTCGGAGGCGACCACGCGATCGTCGGCCGCGGCGGTGTCCGCGCCGGCGCCCTTGCCGGCGTGGGCCGGGGCCGCCGCGCCGCCGTGGTGGTGGCCGGTGTCCTGGCCTTCGGCGCGCTGCGGCAGGCTGGCGTCGAGCGCGAACTGCGCCAGCATGCTGCCGGTGACGACGATGTCGCCCGGCGCGCCGGCCAGCTTCAGCACCTTGCCGGAGACCGGCGAGGGCACCTCGACCACGGCCTTGGCGGTCTCCATCGAGACCAGCGGTTCGTCGAGGCGGATGGTGTCGCCTTCCTTGACGAACCATTCGACGATGGTTGCATCGGGCAGGCCTTCGCCCAGGTCCGGCAGATTGAATGTCTTGGTTTCGCTCATGTGGTCTCTTCCAGCAGTTCCAGGTCGCGTGCCGGCAGCCAGCCCTGCGCGCCATCGGCGCGCTCGGCCCACCACCAACCGCCGTGTTCGTGATGCAGGGTCACGGTGTCGCCCTGCGCGGCATCGAGTTCGCGCGCGTCGTAGTCGCGCAAGGCCTCGGCGTGGCCGTCCTCGGTCGGCCGCAACCACGCCAGCGGCGCCCAGCCGGCGTTGCCGGCGGTGGTGGTGGTCCAGACGAACGCGGGCCATTCCTCGTCGCGCACGCCCAGCACCACCCGCTCGCCGGCGGCGAAGCGGATCGGGTGCGGGTAGGCGGCGCGGTGATCGCTGAGCAGGCGCGCGCGCATGTCAGCCGGCGGCGACGGCACGCTTGGCCGCCGCGACGATCTTGTCCACGCTCGGCAGGTATTTCATTTCCAGCCGGAACAACGGGATGTGCGTGTCGTAGCCGGTCACCCGCTGCACCGGCGCGACCAGGTCGTACATCGACTGCTCGGCCAGGCGCGCGGCGATCTCGGCGCCGAAGCCGGCGCTGCGCGGGGCCTCCTGCACGATCACGCAGCGGCCGGTACGCGCCACCGATTCGGCGATCGTGTCGAAGTCCAGCGGGCGCAGCGTGGCCACGTCGATGACCTCGGCGCTGATGCCGTCGGCGGCGAGCTTGTCGGCCGCTTCCAGCGCTTCCTTGACCTGCGCGCCCCAGGCCACCAGGGTCACGTCGGTGCCGTCGCGCAGCACGAAGCACACGTCCAGCGGCAGCGCCTCGCCGTCGTCGGCGACCACTTCCTTGTACTGGCGGTAGATGCGCTTGGGCTCCATGTAGATCACCGGGTCCGGCTCGCGGATCGCCGCCAGCAGCAGGCCGTAGGCGCGCTGCGGCGAGGACGGCAGCACCACGCGCAGGCCCGGCACGTTGGTGAAGATGGCTTCGTTGGCTTCGCTGTGGTGCTCCGGCGCGCGGATGCCGCCGCCCCACGGCACGCGCAGCACCATCGGGCAGTGCAGGCGGCCGCGGGTGCGGTTGCGCAGGCGCGCGGCGTGGCAGATCAGGTGATCGACCATCGGATAGACGAAGCCGTCGAACTGCGCCTCGGCCACCGGTTTCATGCCCTGCGCGGCCAGGCCGACCGTCAGGCCGGCGATGGTGGTCTCGTCCAGCGGCGTGTCCAGCACGCGCTGCGCGCCGAAGCGCTGCTGCAGGCCGGCGGTGGCGCGGAACACGCCGCCGTTGACGCCCACGTCCTCGCCCAGCACCAGCACCGACGGGTCGTGCTGCAGTTCCCAGGCCAGCGCCTGGGTCACCGCCTCGATCAGGGTAATGGGCGTGCTGGTCATCGGGCTGTCTCCGCGCGCGGTGGCGGCGCTGTGGGCGGTGCCGGCCGCGTGCGCGGCGGCGGTGTCGGCGAGGCGGGGGCTGAGCTCATCCATGGCGGCGCTCCAGGGCGATGGCCTCGGCGCGCTGCGCGAGCAGGTCCGGCGGCGGGTCGGCGTACAGGTAGTCGAACATCGCCTCCACCGGCTGCACCGGCGTGGCCAGGTAGGCGTCGACCTCGATGTCGACCAGGCGCGCGCATTCCTGCTTCCACGCCGCTTCCTCGGCCTCGCTCCACAGGCCCTGCGCGGTCAGCCAGGCGCGCAGCCGCAGCAGCGGTTCGTTCGCCCAGGCGCGCTTGACCTCGGCGTCGTCGCGGTAGCGGCGCGCGTCGTCGGCGGTGGTGTGGTCGGACAGGCGGTAGGTCATGAACTCGATCACCGAGCCGCCCTGGCCGGACAGCGCGCGCTCGCGCGCCTGGCGCATCGCCTCCAGCACCGCGATCAGGTCGTTGCCGTCCACCTGCAGGCAGTGCAGGCCGCCGGCCAGGCCCTTCTGCGCCAGGGTCTGCGCGCCGGTCTGCGCCGCGCGCGGCACCGAGATCGCCCAGCCGTTGTTGATCACGCACAGGATCAGCGGCAGTTGGTAGGCCCCGGCGGAATTGAGCGCGGCGTAGAAATCGGTCTTCGACGAGCCGCCGTCGCCGCACGTGGCGACCGCGACGTGGCCTTCGCCGCGCAGCTTGAACGCCAGCGCGGCGCCGGCGGCATGCAGGCACTGGGTGGAGATCGGCACGCAGATCGGGAAATCGCGGGCGGCGTCGGAATCGCGCGGGAAATCGCTGCCGCGTTCGTCGCCGCCCCAGTACAGCAGCACCTCGCGCGGGCGCACGCCGCGCATGAACATGGCGCCGTACTCGCGGTAGCTGGGCGCCAGCACGTCGCCGCTGCGCAGCGAAGCGCCGATGCCGATGTGGGTGGCTTCGTGGCCCAGGCAGGACGCGTAGGTGCCGAGCTTGCCGGTGCGCTGCAGGGCGATCGCCTTGCTGTCGAAGGTGCGCACGTAGAGCATCTGCTTGAACAGCGCCAGCAGGGTCTGCGGGTTGGCCGAATCGGCCGGAAGCGCGTCGCGGACCGGCTGGCCGCTCGCGTCGAGGTACTGCAGGGATTCGATTTCGAATTGCGCGGCGATGGTCATGACGGCGGCACTCTCGACAACAGTTTCAAATGATATGACTGGGCATGTTAAGGAAGCCGTGCACAAAAGCCGTCGTGCACCGCAGCACGGATTGTTGCTGGATTGCAGCAAAACCAGGTGTCCTGTTCGCTGCAGGCGGTGCTGCCGTTTAGCTGGCGGCGTGTTGCGCCGCGGTGTTGGTGGCCGCGGTTGCCGGTAGGTGATGTGGCTGGCGGCCGATGCGTTGCGTTGGCGTGGTGCGTGAGGTGGCTTCGCCCCGACCCTCACCCCAACCCCTCTCCCGGTGGGAGAGGGGCTCGCGCGGCTCGGGCTTCGCGGTTGCGGTCAGCGTGCGCGCTTCGCCAACGAAAAGGGCGCGGCCTTGCGGCCGCGCCCCTGCGTCGTTGCCGGCGGTTGCGATCAGCGACCGATGCGGGTGCTGAAGCGCGCCGTGTTGTCGGCCGGATCGGCATCGGCCGAGGCGGAGCTGGCGCTGGCCTCGATCACGATGCTGCGGTCGGCCGGCAGCGGGCGAGTCGCCACCGCCAGGGTGAACGCGGTGCTGGCGCCCGGCGCCAGGTCGGCGCGGGTGCTGCACTGGAACTGCGCGCTGCGCAGGCCGTGCGCCTGGCGCACGCACTGCCAGCCGCGCGGCGGCACCAGCGCCGACAGCACCGACAGCGTGTTGCCGCTCACGCTGAGGCTGGCGCGCCTCACCGGCGCATTGCCGTGGTTGCGCAGGGCGATGCGGTAGCTGGCGCTGAACGCGGTGAGCGGCAGCGTCGCCGGGCCGTCGATGCGCAGCGCCAGGTTGCCGGCGGGCGCGGCCTGCACCGCCACCGCGGCGCTGGCGCCGTTGTTGGCGCCGTTCGGATCCTCGGTTTGCGAGGCGGCCGAGGCGGCCAGGGTCAGGCTGCGCCCGACCAGGGCGGCGTCGGCCGGCACCGCCAGCTCGAAGCGCTGCGCCGCACCGGCGGCGAACTGGGCGGTGGTGCAGGTGACCACGGTCTGCGCGGCGATCTCCGGCGCGGCGCAGGTCCACCCCGGCGCGGCGGTCACGCTCGGCGTCACCGCCGCGTCCAGGGCGAAGGCGACCGCGGCGAAGCGCGCCGCGTCCGGGCCGGCGTTGCCGACCTCCACGCTGTAGCGGATGGTGTCGCCGGCGTGGACCGCGGCGTTGGCGGCGTTCACCGTCACCCCTAGGTCGGCGCGCTGCAGCGGCTTGAGCTTGAGCAGCACCACCGCCGGGTCGTGGTCGGACAACCGCGCCGGCGAGTTGGCATCGTTGCGCGCGATGGCGGGGAAGTCGGCATTGAGCCGCGCGTGGCCTTCGACCAGGCCCGCGACCTGCGCCGACTGCATCAGCGCGCGGTTGGCCAGGATGTGGTCCAGCGACTGCACGTTGCCGTCGTAGGCGTAGGAGTAGCTCTGGTCCGGCGTGGACAGCAGGGTCAGGTTGTACAGGTCCGGATCGACCAGGTCGGCGCCGTCGCCCTCGACCACGGTCTGCGCGTCGGCCGCCGGCAGGCCGGTCACCGTGCCCATCGCATCGACGTAGCCGTCGTTGAATTCGAAGGCGTTGAAGTCGCCCATCACCAGCAACTGCTCGCTGGGATCGGCGGCCTGGCGCGCCTGCAGCAGGTTGGCCAGGAACACCGCCTGCGCCTGGCGCTTGGCGCGGATGCGCTGGCCGCTGGCGTCGTCGGTCTCGGCGCCGTTGAGCGAGCGCTGGTGCACCTCGACCACGGTCAGCGGCAGCGCGCGGCCGTCGGCGAAATGCACGATCGCCTTGAGCAGCAGCGGCGGACGGTCGTTGAGCAGGCTGACCGTGCCGCCGGGCTCGGTCCAGGTGGCGGCCTTGCCTTCCTGGCTCACCGAGACCACTTCGACCCGCGCGATGCCGGCGCCGACCTGCGCGGTCTTGACCAGGAAGCCGACGTCGATGCCGCCGACGTCGTTGCCTTCCTGCAGGTAGGCAACGTACTGCGGATCGGGCTGGCCGGCGGCGACCGCATCGCTGTTGATGCGCGTAGCCAGGGTCTGCAGCACGCTCAGGTTCTCCACCTCCACCGTGCCCAGGATGTCGGGCGTGTTGAGGTAGTTGCGGATCGCCAGCGAGGCCTTGTTGAGGCGCGCCTGGTAGGCGGCCGGGGTCAGCACCGGTTCGCCGATCGCCGGGTCGTTCTGGTCGTCGAAGAAGCGCTCCATGTTGTAGGTGGCGACGTTGACGTCGTCGGCCTGCGGCGCCGGCGCCGGCTTGGGCTGGTCGGCGCCGTTGCACTGCACGCTGGGCGCGGTTTCCGGATAGATCGTGTAGCGGCGGAAGCTGTAGTCCAGCGGGCCGCTGACGCCGAGCACCACGCAGCCGCTGGCCACGTCGATGCGCTCGCCGCCGAGGCCGGCGCTGCCCACCGCGATCACCTGCGGGTTGGTGTTCCAGCGCGGCACGCCGGCCGGGGAACCGGCCGGCAGCGGATCGGGCTGCTGCACGCCGGCGGTGCGCCAGGCGCGCGGCAGGCCGGTGACCACGGCATGGAACACGCCATTGCTGGTGGCGCTGGCGTTGGTCTCGTTGACGCTGCCCAGGGTCGGCGTGTTGACGGTGAGGCTGGGCACGGTGACGCGCATGCCTTCCAGGCGCTCGAGCTGGTCGTAGGCGCCGTTCGGGTCGGGGAAGCGGGTGGTCAGCTCGACCGCGGCCGGCAGCGGGTTGCCGGTGGACTGCAGCAGCACGGTCGGGCTGCCCAGTTCGGTCAGCGGCGGCTGGGTCGGGTCGGCGCTGGGCACGTACTCGAGCACGGTGGCCTGCACCCGCACCGCGTTGCCCACCGCGGCCTCGGCCGGCGGCGCGCTGCCGGTGTAGACGTAGATGCCCTCGGAGGTCAGCGGGTCGGCATCGGCCTGATCGTCCGGCGCCTGCAGGAAGAAGCCGGCGCTGCGCCGCGCGGTGACGATGCCGCTGGTGGCGACGATCTGCCCGACCAGCGGCGAACGCGCGCCGCTGCCCTGGATGCTGTGGATCGGCACCAGGTTGAAGTCGTCGTTGAGGATCACCCCGCTGGCGGTCAGCGTGGCCGGCAAGGCGCCGCTGATTCCGGTGATGTCCAGGTAGAAGGTCTCGTCGGGTTCGTTGGCGGTGTCGCCATTGACCAGCACGCTGACCTGCGCGCTGCTTTCGCCGGCGGGGATGGTCACGCTGGTCGCGGTCAGCGCCTGGTAGTCGCTGCCGGCGGTCGCGCTGCCGTCGCGGGTGGCGACGCTGAAGCCGACCCCGCCGCTGCCGGCCGGTTGGCTCAGCGCGATGGTGAACACGAACGCGGTGCTGCCGCTGTCGCCTTCGCCGCGGCTGACGTTGGCCACGCTGGCCACCGGCAGGTTGCCGCCGCCGCACAGGTTCACCGCCGCGGCGCTGTTGCGCGGGGTCGGCGCGCCGGTGGCGAAGTCGGCGTTGTTGTCGTCGCTGTCGCTGCAGCCGCCGTTGCCGCGCAGCACCGCCAGGGTGTTGCTGGGCGCGGCGGTCGGCGCGCTGCCTTCGGCGCAGCTGGCGCTGCTGCCGTAGCCGACGAAGTCGGCGTTGCCGGCCGGGCAGGCGCCGCTCAGCGCGGCGCTGCCCTTGCTCAGCGCGATCTTGCCGGCGCTGCCGCTCATGGCGATGGTGCCGGTGGCGTCGGGCGTGGGCAGGGCGGTGCTGCCGCCGCTGCCGTCGGCCTGCTTGACCAGGTAGTAGCCGCCCGGCGCGATGCTGCCGCTCAGCGCGGTGACCTGCCAGCTGCTGCCGGCGGCCGAGGCGTACTGCACCGACCAGCCGGCCAGGCTCACCGCCTCGCTGCCGTTGTTGTGCAATTCGACGAAATCGCTCTTGTAGGTGGCGCCGCTGTTGCCGCCACCGCCATAGACCTGGCTGATGACGACCTGGGCCTGGCCGGTTCCGGCACAGGCAAGCGCGCACGACAACACTGCGGCACGAAGCAGCATGGTTCGCATGACGAAGACTCTCCCCAATCCTTGAAGACGCAAGTAAACGGCGATGACGGACGGCGCTCCCCGAAGCGCCGGGTCGATTCTGCCCGAGTTTGCCGTCCTCCGCTGACCGGGATGTGACAGGCGTCGCTGCGGTACCCTTGCCGGCCCGACCGCCGCGACCCCGCCCATGCCCGTCGAACAGAACCAGCGCCCGCTCGAAGCCGGGATCCACACCGACCTGGAGGGCCGCCTGACCTACGGCGGCTACCTGCGGCTGGACCAGTTGCTGGCGGCGCAGCAGCCGCTGTCGGACCCGCCGCACCACGACGAGATGCTGTTCATCATCCAGCACCAGACCTCCGAGCTGTGGCTGAAGCTGCTGGCGCACGAACTGCGTGCGGCGATCGCGCACCTGCAGCGCGACGCCGTCTGGCAGTGCCGCAAGGTGCTCGCGCGCAGCAAGCAGGTGCTGCGCCTGCTCACCGAGCAGTGGTCGGTGCTGGAGACGCTGACCCCGTCCGAGTACATGGGCTTTCGCGACGTGCTGGGGCCGTCCTCCGGTTTCCAGTCGCTGCAGTACCGCACCATCGAGTTCATGCTCGGCAACAAGAACGCGCAGATGCTGCGCGTGTTCGGCCACGACCCGCACGGCCAGGCCGCGCTGCAGGCGGTGCTGGAAGCGCCCAGCCTGTACGAGGAGTTCCTGCGCTACCTGGCGCGCTTCGGCCATGCCGTGCCGGCGCCGTACCACGCCCGCGACTGGCGCCAGCCGCATGTCAGCGACCCGCTGCTGCGCCCGGTGTTCGAGCGCATCTACGAGAACACCGACCGTTACTGGCGCGAGTACTCGCTGTGCGAGGACCTGGTGGACCTGGAGACCCAGTTCCAGCTGTGGCGTTTCCGGCACATGCGCACGGTGATGCGGGTGATCGGCTTCAAGCGCGGCACCGGCGGCTCCAGCGGCGTGGGCTTCCTGCAGCAGGCGCTGGCGCTGACCTTCTTCCCGGAACTGTTCGAGGTGCGCACCTCGGTGGGGCTGGAGGGGCGGGACGCCGGTGCCGCCGGCGCGCGCGACCCGGAACCCGGGGCGCGCGGGGACACCAGCGCCCAATGATCGCTGCAGGCCCCGTGTAACGCCTGCCGCGCCGGCGCCGGATCCGTGCCGGTGGCCGCCTGCGCTGCCTGAGCGCCGCTGCGCTCTAGGGCGTAGCGCGGTCCTACTGAGGCTTCCTTGCCAGGATCGGCGCGGTTCCTTGGCCCGCGAGCGGCCGCTCGTCCTCGTCTCCCCCGCGTTTCGGGGGGGCCCAGGAGGGGTTGAGTCCCAGGTTCCGGCTGTCCCCCGCATTTGACGCGACGGCGTCCCTCGGTGATCCTCGCCCGTTGCCCCGGTAGAACCGGGACACGCCCAGCCCATACTGAATACGCAAGGGACACCGCATGAGCGTTGACGTCGTCGCGTCGAACACCCCAGCCTCACCGCAGCCGCCGTCAGCGCAACCGCCCGAATTCAAGACCCTGCTGGGCCATCCACGGCCATTGTGGATGCTGTTCATGACCGAATTCTGGGAGCGCTTCGCGTTCTACGGCATTCGCTGGGCGCTGGTGCTGTACATCGTGGCGCAGTTCTATGACGGCCAGGGGGCGGGCCAGTCGCCGGCCAGCGCCACCTATGGCGCCTACCTGGCGCTGGTGTACGCGGCGGCGATCTTCGGCGGCTACATCGCCGACCGGGTGCTCGGCTACCAGCGCTCCATCCTGCTCGGCGCGGCGGTGATGGCCACCGGCCTGTTCATGATCGCCATCCCGAACCAGCAGGTGTTCGAGCTGGGGCTGTCCACGATCATCGTCGGCAACGGCCTGTTCAAGCCGAACATTTCGGCGATGGTCGGCAAGCTCTACAGCGTGGCCGATCCGCGCCGGGACAGCGGTTTCACCATCTTCTACATGGGCATCAACATCGGCGCCATGGTTTCGCCGGTGCTGACCCAGATGCTGGCCGAGAAAGTGTTCGGCACCTTGGCCATGCCCTCGTACAAGATGGTGTTCATCGCCTCCGGCATCGGCATGTTGATCAGCCTGCTGTGGTTCTTCGTCGGCCGCGCCCAGCTCAAGGGGATCGGCGCCGCCGCGCCCGGCACCGGCGGCAGCGGCCGCGTCCTCGCCGTGGTGCTCGGCTGCGTGCTGGCGATTCCTGTCATCTACTTCGTGCTCGGCGGCGCGCTTGCCCGCTATGTGGCCGACGCGTTGATGTCGCTCGGGTGGCTGAAGCCGGTCCATGTGCAGGGCGTTCTGAACTACGAGAAGACGCTCGCCGCCGCCACCGTGCTGGCGTGGATCCTCGGCGCGATCTTCATCGCCTTGTCGGTGATGCTGTTGATCGAAGGCATCCGCAACGGCAAGGTGGCGCGCGACAAGGTGATCGCGATGCTGATCATCTTCGCCTTCAACGTGCTGTTCTGGATGTTCTTCGAGCAGGCCGGCAGCTCCTTCACCTTCCTCGCCGACGAGATCGTCAACCGCCGCTTCGGCGACTGGACCTTCCCCACCGCCTGGTTCCAGTCGGTGAACTCGCTGGCGATCATCACCCTGGCGCCGGTCATCGCCTGGATCTGGGTCAAATCCGGCCGCTTCAATCCCTCGATCCCGCGCAAGTTCGCGCTGGGCCTGACCTTCAACGGCCTGGCCTTCCTGCTGCTGATGTTCGCGCTGTCGAGCCTGGTGAACGACGCCGGCAAGATCCCGTTCTGGACCTTGTTCATGGTCTACGTGATCCAGTCGGTGGGCGAGCTGTGCCTGTCGCCGATCGGCCTGTCGATGGTGACCAAGCTGGCGCCACTGCGGCTGGTCGGCTTCGGCATGGGCGGCTGGTTCCTGTCCACCGGCATCGGCAACAATCTGTCCGGCATCTTCGCCAGCCATGTCAGCGGCAAGGACGGGATGACGGTACCTTCCGCCCTGGACGGGTATACCTTCGGGTTCTGGGCGCTGCTTGGCGCCGGCGTGGTGTTGTTCCTGATTGCACCGTTGATCAACAAGTTGATGCACGGTGTCAAATGACGTGAGGGAGATCGCAATGACGACCAAGACGATCAAGACGATGGCCGGCACGGCGGCGCTGCTGCTGGCGCTGACGGGCTGCGAGAAGGCGGTCGCGCCGGAAGCCGAACAGGCGCCGGCCAAGCCGCTGGACACCTCGGTGCAGAAGCCGCCGGTGGCCGATCCCAACCAGCCGGTGGCCTCGGGCAACACGCCCGCCGCCGCCGACGTGGCCGCGGTGGCCGCGCTGGGGGCGCAGTTCGATCCCAAGCGCGATCCGGCCAACGACCTGGAAACCGCCGAGGTCGAGGCCAAGCGCGGCGGCAAGCGGATCCTGCTGGACGTGGGCGGCGAGTCCTGCGAGTTGTGCCACGTCCTCGACGAATTCATCGAGGGCGACGCGGAGGTGCGCAGCTTCCGCGATGCCAACTACGTGTGGGTCAAGGTCAACGTCAGCGACGAGAACCGGAACGAGGCGTTCCTGGCGCAGTACCCGAAGATCACCGCCTACCCGCACCTGCTGGTGCTCGATGCCGACGGCAAATTGCTGCACTCGCAGCTCACCGGCGAGCTGGAGAAGGGCAAGGGCTACGACCGCAGGAAGTTCTTCGATTTCCTCAAGGAGTGGGCGCCGCCGCAGCCCTGAGGCGGCGGCTTCCTGTAGGAGCGGCTTTAGCCGCGACGGGCTTTACCGGTAGCGCCTGTCGCGGCTGAAGCCGCTCCTACACGCCTGCGGCGCGCGGCCTGGCCTCACTTGCCGGTCATGCTCGGCAAGCCCTCGGCCGCCAGCCGGTCGATCAGCCGGTTCAACACGCGCTGCTCTTCCTCGTTGAACGGCGCCAGCAGGCGCCGCTCGCATTCCAGCACCATCGGCGCGACCACCTGGTAGACCTCCACGCCCGCCGCCGACAGGTGCAGCACCGAGCGGCGGCGGTCGTCGCCATGGGTCTCGCGCTGGATGAAACCGCGCTCCAGCAGCCGCGCCACCGCCCGGCTCACCGCCACCTTGTCCATCGCGGTGCGCTCGGAGACCTCGCCGGCCGACAGCCCCGGGTACAGCGCCAGCACCGCCATCACCCGCCACTCGGTCACCGCCATGCCGTAGCGCTCGCCATAGACGCGGGCGATGTTGCTGCTGATCCGGTTGGACAGCACGCTGATGCGGTAGGGCAGGAACTGCTCCAGGTCGAGCGAGGGCTGCTCGGGTGCGGAGGGCGTGGCGGAAGCGGTCGTCATGTTGCATTGCACCTTGCTGGTGGTTTCATTTGTAACTATAACGGAGGACACTACCGTCCATTCTCGCGAGTCTGGCGTCCGTCCGCATCCGAAATTTCGGCCGGCCACCGCCCGCGTCCTCCAGGAGACGAGCCATGAGCGCACAACCGACGTATCCGTCCCAGCCGGCCAACTTGGGCATGCAGGTCACCACCTTCGAGAACCCGATGGGCATCGACGGCTTCGAGTTCGTCGAATTCGCCGCGCCGGCCGGGCAGGGCGAGCAGTTGCACGCCTATTTCCGCAGCATGGGCTTCACCGCGGTGCTGCGCCATCGCCGCCGCGCGATCACCGTGTACCGCCAGGGCGGGGTCAACTTCCTGGTCAACGAGGACCCCGATTCGTTCGCCGCCGATTTCGCCGCTGCGCACGGCCCCTGCGCCTGCGGTTTCGCGATCCGCTTCCAGCGCCCGGCCGACGAGGTCTTCGCCAAGGTGCTGGAGAACGGCGGCGAAGCCATCGCCGACAAGGCCGACACCCGCGCGGTGCCGGCGCCGGTGGTCAAGGGCATCGGCGACTGCATGCTGTACCTGGTCGACCAGTACGGCGACAAGGGTTCGGTCTATGCCGATTTCGAGCCGGTGCCCGGCGCGGATCAGCATCCGACCGGCTTCGGCCTGACCTTCATCGACCATCTGACCCACAACCTGTACTTCGGCAACATGCAGCGCTGGTCGGACTACTACGAGCGCCTGTTCAACTTCCGCGAGATCCGCTACTTCGACATCAAGGGCGCCAAGACCGGCCTGGTGTCCAAGGCGATGACCGCGCCGGACGGCGTGGTGCGCATTCCGCTCAACGAGTCGTCCGACCCGAAGAGCCAGATCAACGAATACCTGGACGCCTACCGCGGCGAAGGCATCCAGCACATCGCCTGCTTCACCGACGACATCTACGAAACGGTCGAGCGCATGCGCGCGGCCGGCGTCGCGTTCCTGGACACGCCGGACACCTATTTCGAGGTGATCGACCAGCGCATCCCCAACCATGGCGAGGACGTGGCGCGGCTGGCCAGGAACAAGATCCTGATCGACGCCGATGCGGAGACCAAGCAGCGCAAGCTGCTGCAGATCTTCACCCAGAACTGCATCGGCCCGATCTTCTTCGAGATCATCCAGCGCAAGGGCAACGAAGGCTTCGGCGAAGGCAACTTCAAGGCGCTGTTCGAGAGCATCGAACGCGACCAGATGAAGCGCGGCGTGCTCTGACGGCGGTTTGCGCCGACAGGTTCTGACAGCGAGCGGATGCCGACAGCCAAGCGCGGAGAGTTCCGACAGCCGCGTTAGCCCCTCTCCCATCGGCGACCGAAGGAAGTCCCCGTGGGAGAGAGGGGTTGGGGTGAGGGTACGGTGGGGTCATGGAGATCAAACCGCCTTTACCCACAGCCACGCTGGCACACGCACGCCAGCTACGTCGCACCATGACCGACGCCGAGCGCGCACTATGGAGTTCCCTGAGATGCGGGCAGTTGCAAGGCGCCAAGTTCCGGCGCCAATACCCGATCCCGCCGTATGCCGCTGATTTCTGCTGTGTGTCAGCAAAGCTGATTGTTCGAAATCGATGGTGCGCAACACACCGAACCACGCGATGTCACAAGGACGCGTTGGCTCGAATCGCAAGGCTGGCGGATCGTTCGCTTCTGGAACAACGATGTGCTGCTTTCGAGAGATGCCGTGATCCAGGCGATTTGCGACGCGACCGGGGCGCCGTACCCTCACCCCAACCCCTCTCTCCCACGGGGACTTCCTTCGGTCGCCGGTGGGAGAGGGGCTTGATTCCCAAGGCTCAAGCATATGCATGACCATCATCGCTACATGTCCGGCTTCGGCAACGAATTCGCCACCGAGGCCGTGCCCGGCGCGTTGCCGGTCGGGCAGAACTCGCCGCAGCGCGTGGCCCACGGCCTGTACGCCGAGCAGTTGTCGGGCACCGCGTTCACCGCGCCGCGCGGCGCCAACCGGCGCAGTTGGCTGTACCGGATCCGCCCGGCGGCGGTGCACGGCGCGTTCGCCGCCTACACGCAGGCGCATGGCTTCCACAACGACTTCAACGCCGGGCCGGTGCCGCCGGACCAGATGCGCTGGAGCCCGCTGCCGTTGCCGCGGACGCCGGTGGATTTCGTCGACGGGCTGTACACGATGGCCGGCAACGGGTCGGCCGAGGCCCAGCATGGCGTGGCGGTGCACCTGTACGCGGCCAACGCATCGATGCAGGGGCGCTTCTTCTACGACGCCGACGCCGAACTGCTGATCGTGCCGCAACTCGGCCGGCTGCGGCTGTGCACGGAGCTAGGCACGCTGGAGCTGGCGCCGCAGGAGATCGCGGTGATTCCGCGCGGCGTGCGCTTCCGCGTGGAACTGCCCGACGGCGACGCGCGCGGCTACGTGTGCGAGAACTTCGGCGGCCTGCTGCGGCTGCCGGACCTGGGGCCGATCGGCGCCAACGGCCTGGCCAACCCGCGCGATTTTCTCACCCCGGTGGCCACCTACGAGGAGGACGAAGGCGACTTCGAGCTGATCGCCAAGTTCCAGGGCCATCTGTGGCGCGCGCCGATCGCGCATTCGCCGCTGGACGTGGTCGCCTGGCATGGCAACTATGCCCCGTACACGTACGACCTGCGCCGCTTCAACACCATCGGCTCGATCAGCTTCGACCATCCCGATCCGAGCATCTTCACCGTGCTGACCGCGCCCAGCGACACGCCCGGCACCGCCAACATGGATTTCGCGATCTTCCCGCCGCGCTGGCTGGTGGCCCAACACACCTTCCGGCCGCCGTGGTTCCACCGCAACGTGGCCAGCGAGTTCATGGGCCTGGTGCACGGCGTCTACGACGCCAAGGCCGAGGGCTTCGCGCCGGGTGGCGCCTCGTTGCACAACTGCATGAGCGGACACGGCCCGGATGCGGCGACCTTCGACAAGGCCTCGCAGGCCGACCTGTCGCGACCGGACGTGATCGCCGACACCATGGCCTTCATGTTCGAGACCCGCGCCGTGCTGCGCCCGACCGCGCAGGCGTTGGCGGCCGCGCATCGGCAGCGCGACTACCAGCAGTGCTGGGAGGGGTTGCGCCGCCACTTCCGCGCGCCCTGAGCGCGGAGCGCGCGCCGCGCCGGCGCGCGTCGCATGCCCGAACGCCTCATGCCGAAGAACGCCCGGGGCGATGCGCTCAGGCCGCCGCCAGCGACGCATGCAGCGGCGCGGGCAGCACTTCCAGCACGCGCTCGCGGATGCGCTGCGCGTAGCGTTCGGAGGTCATCTCCGGCATCGCGCGCAGCGCCTGCGCGATCGCCTGCAGCGTGGCCGCATCCTCGCGCGCGTCGCGCAACTGCTGTTGCAGCGGGCGCGAGGCCGGGTGGCGCTGCAATTGCAGCAGGTCGAGCAGGTACATGCGCGCGTTGAGCAGCGCGCGGCGCGGGTCCGCTGGCGCCGGGTTGGCTGCTGTCGGCGCCGCGCTCGGCGGCGCGCTGCCGGGGCGGCCATCGTCCAGGTATCCCTGCTGCAACAGCTCCTGCACGATCGTGGCGGCATTGCTGCCGCCCAGCGCGATCAGGTCGTCGACGCTGCGCTGGCCATCGGCCAGGATCAGCACGCGCCGCTGGCGCATGTCCAGCGGCGCGGAGTGGGATTGCAGCGCCGCAATGGCGAGGGCGGTCTTGCGCGGAGGCATGGGCGGGGTCCGGAACAGGCCCAGCTTCGCTGTTGCCGGTGAAACGGCGATGACAGGCGCCGCGCACGCATGTCGCGGCATGCGCGAGCGCTGCGGCGAGGAGCTGGCGTGCGCGAACGCGGGAGTATCCGCGTGGGATGCATGCCGCAGCATCGACCGGTGCAGGCATGCGCCGCGCACGCTAGCCTATGCGCTGCTCCTGCGAGGAATTGCGATGAAGCCGACCCTGCCTGCCGCCGCCTTGTTGCTGCTCGCGCTGAGCGCCTGCGACGCGCCGCCACCCGCCGCGCCGCCTTCCGCCGCGCCCGCCGCGCCCGCCGCGGCGCATGACGATGACGCGCCGCCAGCGCTGGACCAGCCCGATGGCGACGTGCCGCCGGCGCAGGCCCCGGCCGCGGCGATGCCGCCGGAGATGGCGGCGTCGGCAGGCCAGCTGGCCCGCGAGGATGGCTATGGCGACCTGCGCCTGGGCATGAGCGCGGCGCAGGCGCGCGCGGCCTGGGGGGGCGAGCTCGACGGACAGGCGGGCGAGGCCGGCGGCTGCTACGTCCTCAGGCCGCGCTGGGCCAAGGACAACGCGAACTTCGGCCTGATGTTCGAAGGCGACAAGCTGGTGCGCTACGACGTGCGCACCGCCAAGGAAACCGCGCCGGGCGGCGGCAAGGTCGGCATGGACCTGGCGCAACTGCGCACGCTGTACGCCGGGCGCGTGGAAGAGCAGCCGCACAAGTACGTCGAAGGCGGCAAGGTGCTGCGGATCGCTGGCGCCAACGCGCAGGCCGGCGTGCTGGTGTTCGAGGTGGACGCCGCGGGCAAGGCGACCGCCTGGCGCGTGGGCCTGCCGCCGCAGGTGGACTACGTGGAGGGCTGCGGCTAGCGGAAGCCCTTGCCTGCCGCCAGCCAAGTCGTTGCGCAGCAGGCGCGGTTGGCGAGTGCGTCGCGGCTGAAGCCGCTCCCCGGTGTACCCAGCCGGCGCAACGCATCCCGCACGCGCGGTTCGGCCGACAGGCACGGCGGGAGCGCATCTCGAACAGCGGGGTTCGGCACGGAAGCTTTCTCGCATTCCACCCCGCGCCCGGTCGAAACCCTTCCGTTCGCCGCAAGCCTCTGTAGGAGCGGCTTCAGCCGCGACCCGCGCGGCCGCAGGCCCGGCACTTCCCGAGAACGGTCGGCGCCCAATGCCCCGTCTCCTGCGGTGCAGTCGTCCGTTGGCCTCGCATCCGTGCAGAAACCGTCCTGTGCGCACTCCGCCCATCGGCTGGATCGTCGCTGCTGGCGCGCAGCTGCGCCGAACACCCCGCCTGGCGCCGCACCCGGCCCGCGCGTACTGACGGCCGCATCATCCGCGCCGGGCATAGAATCGCGCATCGGGATGACGAGGGGTGGGCGATGGCGAGCGCGATCGGCTTGGTGCTGGTGGGACTGCTGCTGCTGGCCTTGGGCGGCGACTCGATCGTCAAGGCGGCCTCCGGCCTGGCGCAACGCTGCGGCGCCTCGCCGTTCGTCGCGGGGCTGTTGCTGGTGGCGTTCGGCACCTCGCTGCCGGAACTGGCGGTCAACCTGCGCGCCTACGTGGTCGGCGCGCAGGACCTGGCGCTGGGCAACGCGGTCGGCAGCAACCTCGCCAACCTCGGCCTGACCCTGGCGCTGGCCGCGTTGGCGGCGCCGCTGCTGGTGCGCACGCGGATGCTGGCGCCGTTGCTGTTGATGCTGGCGGTGGCGACGCTGGCGCTGATCGGCTTCGGCCTGGATGGGGCGATCTCGCGGCTGGAAGGCGCGCTGCTGTTGCTGGGTTTCGTCGGCGTACTCGTGTTCCTGCTGCGCCGCGCGCGCAGCGAGGAGGCCGCGCGCCAACTCGGCCTGTCCGGCTATGCGGTGACGCGCACCACGCTGGGTCTGAACCTGCTGCGCCTGCTGATCGCGATCGTCTTGCTGTACCTCGGCACCAACCTCGTCGTCGGTACAGCGCCGCGGCTCGGCGCCGCCTGGGGCCTGTCGCCGCTGCTGGTCGGCCTGCTGCCGGTCGCGATCGGCACCGCGCTGCCGGAAGCCGCCGCCGCGATCGCCGCCGCGCGGCGCGGCCAGGGCGACATGGTGGTCGGGCATGTGCTCGGCTCCAGCCTGTTCAATCTGCTGGTGGTGATCGGCGGCATGGCGGCGTTGCGGCCGTTGCCGTTGCCGGCCTCGTTCGTGCGCCTGGAACTGCCGGCGGCGCTGGCGCTGAGCGTGGTGCTGTATCCGATGCTGCGCGGCGACATGCGCATCAGCCGCGGCGAAGGCGCGGTGCTGCTGGTGGCGTTCGTGGCCTGGATCGGATTGGAAGTGGCGCTGGTGGGGTGAGGCGCGGCCGGAACCGGCCATCCGCCTCACACCCCTCCCTGTAGGAGCGGCTTCAGCCGCGACCGGGCCTTCCCGGGGAGGCCCGGTCGCGGCTGAAGCCGCTCCTACACGCGCATGCCCGCGTTAGGCTTCTTCCTGCTCCGCCGGCGGCGGCAGGCCTTCCTTGTCGGCATGATCGGCGCTGCCGGGCACCTGCGGGCGCTGTTCCAGCATCAGCGACAGCGCCGCCTTGGCCATCATGTGCGCGCTGATCGGCGCGGTGATGAACAGGAACGCGGTGATCAGCAGTTCGCGCGGCTGCGGGTCCTGGCCCAGGAACAGGTGGTAGCCGACCGAGGCCAGCAGCACGCAGCCCACGCCCAGGGTGCTGGCCTTGGTTGGCGCGTGCAGGCGCTTGAAGAAGTCCGACAGCTTCACCAGCCCCAGCGCGCCGAGCAGGATGAAGCCGCAGCCGACGATCAGCAGCAGCGACAGCCCGACCTGCAGTGCGGCGATCATTCGACGATGTCCCGGCGCAGCACGTACTTGCTCAGCACCACGGTGCTGCCGAAGCCGAGCATGGCGATGATCAGCGCCGCCTCGAAGTACACCGGCGAATCCAGGTACATGCCGAACAGCATCAGCTCGGCGATCGCGGTCACCGACAGCGTGTCCAGCGCCAGGATGCGGTCGGGCACGGTCGGGCCGCGCAGCAGCCGCCACAGCGCCAGCAGCATCGCCAGCGCCACCACGTGCATGCACACCACGATCGTGGTCTCGATGAACATGTGGCTGGTCATGGGAAGATCTCCATCAGCGGCGCCTCGTAGCGCGTCTTGATCTGCCGGATCACGGTCTCGGCGTCGTCCAGGTGCAGCACGTGCACCAGCAGGTACTTGCGGTCGTCCGACAGCGCCGCCGACACGGTGCCCGGGGTCAGGGTGATCATGCTGGTCAGCGCGGCGATGCCGTGGATGTTGGCGATGTCCAGCGGCACCCAGATGAAGCCGGGACGGATCCGCGATTCCGGGCCCAGCACCTGCAGCGCCACCACCACGTTGGAGCGCACGATGTCCCAGGCGACCACGCACAGCATCTTCGGCACCGAGCGCAGCGAGCCGATGCGCGCGAACTCGCGGTCCAGGCGCGCGGCGAACAGCGGCACCGCCACGCCCAGCAGCGCGCCCAGCAGCACCTGGGCCAGGCTGAAGCTGTCGCTCATCAGCAGCCAGAACACGGTGACGGTGATGCTCAGCGGCCACGAGGGGAACAGGCGGCGCAACCAGGAACGGCGCATGTCAGGGCTCCCGCAGCGCCGGCGTGGTGGCGCGCAACTGGTTGCTGTAGTCCCCTGGGCGCAGCAACTGCGCGGCGGCGGCGTCGGTGTAGCGCAGCATCGGCCCGGCGGCGACGGTCATCGCGACGCCGTAGCCGAGCAGCAGCAGCGTCGCCGCGGTTTCCAGCGGCCGCGCGCGCGCCTTGCGCGGCTGCGGCTGCGGCAGTTGCGTGAGGCCGTCGTCGTCGAGGTGCTGGTCGCCCGGCACGCGCCAGAACAGGCGCACCCCGGCGCGGGTCAGGCCCATGATCACCATCAGGCTGCTGAGCAGCACCGCCGCCCACACCGGGCCGGTGACGCCGGCCGGGGTCGCGCCCAGGATCGCGACCTTGGCCAGGAACCCGGACAGCGGCGGCAATCCGGCCACCGACACCGCCGCGATCAGGAACAGCACGCCGGGCACGGTCTTGCCGGGCAGCGGCGCGATGATCTCCTTGCGGTCGCTGGCGTCGCCGCGGCGGCGCCGGATCAGGTCGGCGATCATGAACAGCGCCGCGGCGACGAAGCTGCTGTGCGCCAGGTAGTACAGGCCGGCGCCGAGCGTGCCCGGCGCATCCAGCGCGAAGGCGACGAACAGCGTCGCCGCCGACACGATCACCAGATAGCCGACCAGCACCCGCAGGCGCACCGCGGCCAGCACCCCGAGCGCGGCCAGCAGCAGCGTGCCGATGCCCAGCCACAGCAGCCAGTCGCGGCCATAGCCGTCCAGCGCCTGCGCCTGGCTGCCGAGGATCAGCGTGCTCACCCGCAGCACCGCGTACAGCCCGACCTTGGTCATGATCACGAACAGCGCCGCCACCGGCGCCGGCGCGCGCGCATAGGTCTCCGGCAGCCACAGGTACAGCGGCAGCAGCGCCGCCTTGGCGCAGAACACCAGCAGCAACAGGCCGAACGCGGTCTTGATCAGCGCCACGTTCTGCGGCGGCGCCTGCGCGACGCGTTGCGACAGCTCGGCCATGTTCAGCGAGCCGAGCAACGCGTACAGCAGGCCCAGCGCGATCAGGAACACGGTGGAGGAGGTGACGTTGAACACCACGTAGTGAAAACCCACGCGCAGGCGCAGGCCGCGCCCGCCGCTGAGCAGCAGGCCGTAGGAGGCGATCAGCATCACCTCGAAGAACACGAACAGGTTGAACACGTCGCCGGTGAGGAACGCGCCGTTGAGCCCGGCCAGCTGGAACTGGAACAGCGCATGGAAGTGCGGCGCGCGCCGGTCCCAGCCGGCGCAGGCGTGCAGCAGGCAGGCCGTGGCGAGCAGGGTGGTGGTCAGCAGCATCCACGCCGACAGGCGGTCGGCCATCAAGGCGATGCCCAGCCGCGACGGCCAGTCGCCGAGCAGGTAGACCTGCACCTGGCCGTCGCCGGCGCGCGCGAACAACGCGACCACCGCCGCCGCCAGCGCCGCCATCGCGGTCCAGGCCACCGCGCGGCGCACGTGGCGGCCGTAGCGGCGGTGCTCCACGAACAGCGACACGGCCGCGCCGAGCAGCGGGATCAGGATCGGCAGGATGACGAGATGGTTCATAGCGCGCTGTCGCCATCGTGATCGACGCGCGCATCGACATGGTCGCTGTGGTTGTCGCTGCGGCTGCGCATCGCCAGCACGATGCTCACCGCGGTCATCGCGAAGGCGATCACGATCGCGGTCAGCACCAGCGCCTGCGGCAGCGGATCGGCGTGTTCGGCCAGGGTCGGCGCCACGCCGTCGCGCAGCACCGGCGCCTTGCCCTGCACCAGCCGGCCGCCGGCGAAGATCAGCAGGTTGGTGGCGTAGGACAGCGCGGTCATGCCCAGGATCACGTCGAAGCTGCGCGCGCGCAACATCAGATAGACGCCGACCGCGGTCAACACGCCGATCGCGCTCGCCAGTGCCAGTTCCATCAGCGCATCTCCCCGGTGCGTGGCGAACGTTGCGCCGGATCGATCCAGCCGCGCTGCGACGCGCGGGTGCGCGAGGGCTTGATCGTGCCCATCATCGACAGGGTCAGCATGGTGCCGCCGAACACCACCAGGTACACGCCGGTATCGAAGCCCAGCGCGCTGGCCAGCGGAATGTCGCCGATCAGCGGCAGCCGCAGGTCGTAGTGGCCGCTGGTCAGGAACGGCACGCCGAACGCCATCGAGGCCATGCCGCCGAGCGCGGCCAGCAGCAGGCCCAGGCCGATGCAGCGGATGTAGTCGAAGCCGAAGCGCGATTCCACCGAGGCCGCGCCCTGGATCACGTACTGCATCAGCAGCGGCACCGCCAGCACCAGCCCGGCGATGAAGCCGCCGCCGGGCGCGTTGTGGCCGCGCAGGAACAGGAAGATCGACACGGTCAGGGTCAGCGGGAACATCAGCTGCGCCAGGTCGGCCGGCACCGGCAGCTTGATCGGCGGCCCCGGCATCACCTTCTCCGGCGCCATCCGCGCGCGCCGCAGCAGCGCGTGCACCACCAGCGCGGCGATGCCGAACACGGTGATCTCGCCGAAGGTGTCGAAGCCGCGGAAATCCACCAGGATCACGTTGACCACGTTGCGCCCGTAGCCTTCCGGCAGCGCGCGCTGCAGCAGCTCGCCGGCCATCGTCTCCGCCGGCCGGGTCATCACCGAGTACGCCAGCAGCGCCATGCCGGTGCCGGCGGCGATCGCCAGCACCGCGTCGCGCAGCTGGCGCCAGCGCCGCGGCTCCAGCGGCGAGGCCTTGGGCAGGTAGTTCATCGCCAGCAGCATCAGCACCAGGGTGACCATCTCCACCAGCAGCTGGGTCAGCGCCAGGTCCGGCGCCGACAGGAACACGAACACCAGGCTCACGCCCAGGCCGCTGCCGCCGATCACCAGCACCGCCAGCAGGCGTTGCCGGTACAGGAACAGCGCGGCCAGCGCGCAGCTGACGATCAGCAGCCACAACGCCCAGCCCAGCAACGGCATCGGCTGCGGCGCCGGCCACTGGGTCCACGGCGCCGGCGCGGCGACGAACGGCGCGGCCGCGACCACCACCGCCGCCAGCAGCAGCCAGCGCAGGCTGCGCTGCAGGCTGCCGTTGGTCAGCAGCCGGGTGAAGCGCACGGCGATGCCGAACAGCGTTTCCACATGCCAGTGGAACACGCGCTTGCCCAGCGAGCGGCGCACCTCGGTGTACAGCGCGGTCAGCCGGCGCAGGCCGAAGTACAGCGCCACGCCGCCGACCACGCCGGCGATGCTCATCGCCAGCGGCGCGTTCCAGCCGTGCCACACCGCCAGGCTGTACTCGGGCAGCGCCTCGCCGAGGATAGAGCGCGCGGCGGTGCGCAGCAGCGGCGCCACGGTCAGCGCCGGCGCCACGCCGACCGCCACGCACACCAGCACCAGGATCTCCACCGGAATCTTCATCCAGCGCGGCGGCTCGTGCGGCATCGCCTCCAGGTCGCGCGGCCCGCTGCCGAAGAACGTCTCGTAGACGAAGCGCAGGCTGTAGGCCACGCCGAACACGCCGGCCAGCAGCGCCGCGCCGGCGGTGAACGCGCGCATCGCCGCCGGGCCGTCGGCGCCCAGCGCCTCGGCGAAGAACATTTCCTTGGACAGGAAGCCGTTGAGCAGCGGGATGCCGGCCATCGCCAGCGAGGCGATGATCGCCAGCGCGCTGGTCACCGGCATCCAGCGGCGCAGGTTGCCGAGCCGGCGCATGTCGCGGGTGTGGGTTTCGTGGTCGATGATGCCGGCGGCCATGAACAGCGAGGCCTTGAACACCGCGTGGTTGAGGATGTGGAACACGCCGGCCACCACCGCCATCGGCGTGGACAGGCCGAACAGCATGGTGATCAGGCCCAGGTGCGAGATCGTCGAATACGCCAGCAGGCCCTTGAGGTCGTGCTGGAAGATCGCGAACCAGGCGCCGGTGAGCAGGGTGATCGCGCCGATGCCGCTGACCGTGTAGAAGAACAGGTCGCTGCCGGCCAGCGCCGGATGCAGCCGCGCCAGCAGGAACACGCCGGCCTTGACCATCGTCGCCGAGTGCAGGTACGCCGACACCGGCGTGGGCGCGGCCATCGCGTGCGGCAGCCAGAAGTGGAACGGGAACTGCGCGCTCTTGGTGAAGATGCCGAGCAGGATCAGCCCCAGCGCCCACGGATACAGCGCGCTGGCGCGGATCGTGTCGCCGGCGGCGAGCACCGCATCGAGCTGGTAGCTGCCGACGATGCGGCCCAGCAGCAACACGCCGCCGAGCAGGGCCAGGCCGCCGCCGCCGGTGATCACCAGCGCCATGCGCGCGCCGTCGCGCGCGTCCTTGCGGTGCGACCAGAAGCCGATCAGCAGGAACGAGCTGATGCTGGTCAGTTCCCAGAACACCATCAGCAGCAGCAGATTGCCGGCGATGACCATGCCCAGCATCGCGCCCATGAACAGCAGCAGGTAGCCGTAGAAGCGGGCCACGTTCTCGCGCGCGCCGAGGTAGTAGTGCGCGTACATCACCACCAGTGCGCCGATCGCCAGCACCAGGCCGGCGAACATCCACGCCAGCCCGTCCAGGCGCAGCGAGAACTGCAGGCCGATCTGCGGCAGCCAGGCGTGGTCGGCGCGGACGATGTCGCCGTCGAGCACGCTCGGCGCCAGCACGCCCAGCAGCACCAGCCCGGCCAAGGGCGCGGCCGCCGCAGCCCAGGCCAGCGTGGCGCGCGAACGCTGGCGCAGGGCAACGACGGCGGCCGCCATCAGGAATGGCAAGGCCAGCAGGATGTCCAGAACGGGGATCATGCAGGGAATACGAGATTCGCGAGCAGGAGCCCGAGTGTAACAGGCGCCCAATGGCGTCGGCCTGCGATGGAAAACGGCGCATGCGAGGTCATTCGTGCACGTTACCGCGCCTCGAGTGATGCGCCTGCGAGCGTGCAGCCATGGCGCAGGCCGACACGCCGGGCTGGACGGTGCGCGGCTCTGGATGGCCAGTCGCGGCGCCCGCATCGCGCTCGGTCGCAAGGCTTCATTCGCATGCAGCGCGGCGGCGGCATTGGGCGCGACGGCGCGCGCTCGCTATGCTTGTGCGATGACCGTATCGCCCACCGTCGCCGCTGCTGCTGCCTCCGCGCCCGTGCACGCGGCCGGCGTGCGCGTGGCGCTGCTGTTCGGCGGCAGCGGCCAGATCGGCGAGCGCGTGCTGCAGGGCCTGCTGGCCGATGGCTGGCAGGTGCATGCCTATTCGCGCGCCGCGCAGCCGCCGCGCGCCGGCGTGACCTGGCATGCCGGCGAACTGGGCACGCTGCAGGCGCCGCCGCAGCCGGTGGACGCCATCTTCAGCTGCGGCCCGCTGGATGCGTTCGCCGACTGGTATCGGCGCACGCCGCTGCGCGTGCCGCGCGTGGTCGCCTTCGGCTCCACCAGCCTGGAGGTCAAGCGCGATTCGCTGGACGCGGCCGAGCGCGACGTCGCGCGGCGCCTGCGCGAGGCCGAGGCCACGCTGTTCGGCACCGCCGCCGAGCGTGGCGCGGCGGTCACCGTGCTGCGGCCGACCCTGGTCTACGGTGCCGGCCGCGACCGCACGCTGAGCGCGATCGCGGCGCTGGCGCGGCGCAGCGGCTGGTTCGTGCTGCCGCGCAGCGCCCGTGGCCTGCGCCAGCCGGTCCACGTGCAGGATCTCGCCGATGCGGCGCTGGCGGTGCTGGCGCACCCGGCCACGCACGGCCGCAGCTATGCCTTGGGCGGCGGCGAGGTGCTCAGCTACCGCGACATGGTGCGGCGGGTGCTCGGCGCGCTGCACCCGCCGCCGCGGTTGCTGGCCATGCCGCACGCCCTGTTCGCGCTGGTCTTGGCCCTGGCGCAGGCGCTCGGCCGCCTGCGCGGCATGAACCGCGCCGCGGTGCAGCGCATGGGCGAGGATCTGGTGTTCGATCTGGAGCCGGCGCGGCGCGATTTCGGCTATGCGCCGCGCGCGTTCGCGCCGGATGCGGCGATGCTCGGCCTGCCCGGCTGAGCGCGCGGCGGCCTCAGTAGCGCCAGCCCATGCGCCGGTAGAGCTTGGCCAGCACCCAGGCCGGCCCGATCAGCAGATACACCAGGTCGGTGAGGAAGCTGGGCTTGTGGCCTTCCAGCTTGTGCCCGACGAACTGCGCGATCCAGGCCACCACGAACACGCCCAGCGCCAGCCACAGCAGGCCCTGCAGGCCGACATGCGCCTCCAGCAGGCGGCACAGGCAGCCGCAGAAGAAGAACGCGGCGAGCATGCCGTAGCCCAGCGTCCGCGACAGCCGGTTGTAGTACATCCACGCCGCGAACATGCCCAGCGCCGCCCACAGTCCGCTCTGGAACCAGGTGCCGCCGACCGGGATGCACCACAGCAGCGCCACCACCGACCACAGGATCGCCGGCACCGCGAGCACATGGATGCGCTGGTTGGCACGGTTGCGGTGATCGTCGGAATAGCCGGCGAAATAGCGGTCGATCGGGCGCGCGTAGGCGGTGGTATCCATCATCCCTCCCAGGAACCGGGCCAGCATAGCGCCATCGGCGTGGCGATGCGGAGACAGCGGCGCGGGCAGGGCACCGCCCTGACGTCCTGTGGGAGCGACTTCAGTCGCGACGAACGAAGCGGTGGATTCGCGCTACCGGAAGCGTCGGGACCCAAGGATTCCTACTGCAGGCAAGTCGGAACACGCGAGACGGCCGCTCAAAGGCAGTCTGTCTGACGGGCGGCCCGTATCCGCCATGCCACGAACTGCGTCCTTTCCGAACATGTGCCGGTGAAGTGGCTTTACCCGGATGGGTTGAGGCTTGGCGTACACACGACGAAGCGCATGCCTGGACGGTCGCTCACGTCCAGGCTCATGTATTCGAACGTCAACTGGCCGGCATCGGGATGCTGGATGCGCTTGATGGTGGAAGGTTGTCGCATCACGTCGCGGCGCAGCCACCATAAGCGGAACTCGGCGCTCTCCTCCATCAGCAGGGCGATCAGCCGTTCGAACTCCGGATCGCCGGCGTAGCGGCCGCTGTCCGCACGGAACATGGCAAGCGATAGCGGCGCCAGATGGTTCCAGTCCACCAGAAGCCGCCTGTGGGATTCGCTCGCGAACATCAAGTGGATCATGTTGCGCGCATCTCCCTGGAGTCGGCCGAAGTCACCGAAGACGGCGATCGCAGCCGAGTTCCAGGCCAGAATGTCCCAGCGCCGGCCGAGCACGTAAGCCGGCTGGTCGCGCATGCCGTCGAGCATTCGGATCAGGGCATCCGGGACGTGCTCGGCGCCGGTCGCGCGTGGTTCCGATGGCGGGCGATTGGCCAAGATGAACAGGTGCTGCCGTTCTGCCGCATCGAGCCGTAGCGCCTCGGCCAAGGCGTTCAGCACGTCGGCGGACGGCTGCACATCGCGCCCCTGCTCCAACCATGTGTACCAGGTGGTGCCAACGCCGGCGAGCAGCGCGACTTCCTCGCGACGCAGGCCGGGCGTGCGTCGGCGGAAACCGTTCGGCAAGCCGACGGATGCGGGCGTCAAGCGCTCGCGCCGGGATCGCAGGAAGTCCCCGAATTCCCGTTGACGAGCTTCCGAACAAGCAGCGCCTTGGTTCAACATGGCTCACCGTAGCAGTTCTGTTACCAGGATAACGCCGCAACTGTTTGCCGTCTGCGGGCTGGTCAAAATCGCTCCCAGAACACGGCATTCGGGAGGCGGCGCGACGATGGACGAAAAGACCAGAACCATCCTGATCACGGGCTCGACCGATGGCGTCGGGCGGCGCGTGGCGGAAAGGCTCGGAGCGCGCGGAGCGCATGTGCTGATCCACGGGCGCGACGCAATCCGCGGCAGAAGCGTCAAGATGGCTGTCGAGGCATGTGGCGGGAGCGCTTCGGTCCATCTCGCCGATTTCGCGTCGCTCGATGCGGTTCGTGCGCTGGCCATGTCCATCGCGGACGATCACCCCCGGATCGATGTCCTGATCAACAATGCAGGCATCGGCGCCGGGCACCCGGACCGGCGCGAGTTGAGTCGCGATGGCCATGAGTTGCGCTTTGCGGTGAACTATCTCTCCGGCTTTTTGCTCGCGCATCTTCTCAAGGGCCGGATCGCATCGGGCGGCCGGATCGTCAACGTCGCGTCCGCAGGGCAGCAGCCGATCGATTTCACCGACGTAATGCTGACGCGCGGCTACAGCGGCCGTCGCGCCTATTGCCAGAGCAAGCTCGCGCAGATCATGTTCTGTCTCGATCTCGCGGAGGAACTGAGGGATTCGGGTATCGCCGTCAATGCCCTTCACCCCGCGACTTACATGGACACGGCGATGGTGCGCCGCGACGGGATCCGTCCCGTCACCCGTGTCGATGAAGGCGCGGACGCCATTGTCAATCTTGCCGTTGCCACCGCCCTCGAAGGCGAGACCGGCCTCTATTTCGACGGGCGGCGTCCTGCGCGCGCCAACGCGCAGGCCTATGACGTCGCTGCACGAGCGCGCCTGCGTGCAATCAGCTTGGCGCTGGTTGGACTTGAAACACCCTCAACGTTGCGATCCTGAAAGGAGATTCCATGTCGGTACTACACACGGTCATCGTCGGCGGCTCGTCTGGGATCGGCCTAGCTACGGCAAGACGGCTTCTCGATGCCGGCCACATCGTCACCATCGCCGGCCGCAATGCGCGGCGGCTGGAGCAAGCGAAGGCGGAACTCGGCGGCCGGGTTCGATCCGCCGTGATGGACGCGGCGGATCGCGAAAGCACCAAAGACGCCTTGGCGGCGATCGGACCTTTTGATCACATCGTCCTCGCGTTCGGCAGCAGCAAGGGCGCCGGGGCGTTTGCGTCGGTGGATGCGGCGGAAGTGAGGAAAGGCTTCGAGGAAAAGGTCTTCCCGCACTTCGCCACGGCCCAGGCGGCGCTGCCTTATCTGGCCAGGCAGGGCAGCATCACCTTCATCTCGGCGGTGACGGCACATGCCGCCATGCCGGGAACGGCCGGTATCGGCGCGGCCAATGCCGCGGTCGCGGCGCTGGTGCGGATACTGGCCGCCGAGTTGAAGCCGCTGCGTGTCAACGGCGTTTCGCCTGGGGTGACCGATACCCCGTGGTGGGATTTCCTGACGCGGGAAGTCAAGGCCTCCGCATTCGCGGACTATGCCGCTGCCACCCTGGTCGGGCGTATCGGAACAGCCGACGATATCGCGCAGGCCATCGCCTTCCTGATCTCCTGCAGCTTCATGTCCGGCGAAGTGGTCATCTGCGACGGCGGGGCGCGACTTGCGGCATAAGCGCAACGGCCAGCGCTTCGGCCGCAACTGGCGGCAGCCTGCGCCAGCGCGCGCGTGCGAATGCGCTGCGAGCAGGCTGTCCCGGGAACGCGACCTCTCGCGCTTCAGGCACCCCCGGCGACTGCATCGCGTCAGTCGATCGAAATCCCCGCCAGCCGCTGCAGCGCCTCGGCGTACTTGGCGCGGGTGCGGTCGATCACGTCCTGCGGCAGGCTGGGGCCGGGCGCGGTCTTGCCCCAGTCCAGCGTCTCCAGGTAGTCGCGCACGAACTGTTTGTCGTAGCTCGGCGGGCTGGTGCCCACTTCGTACTCGTCGGCCGGCCAGTAGCGCGAGGAATCCGGGGTCAGCATCTCGTCCATGATGTACAGGCGGCCGTCGGCGTCGGTGCCGAACTCGAACTTGGTGTCGGCCAGCAGGATGCCGCGCTCGGCGGCGAAATCGGCGGCGAAGCGGTAAATGCGCAGGGTGGCGTCGCGCACGCGCTCGGCCAGTTCGGCGCCCACGCTCTTGACCATGGCGTCGAAGTCGATGTTCTCGTCGTGGTCGCCGACCGCGGCCTTGGTCGACGGGGTGAAGATCGGCTCGGCCAGCTTCTCGGCCTGGCGCAGGCCGTCGGGCAGTTCGATGCCGCTGACCTTGCCGGTGCGCTGGTAGTCCTTCCAGCCGCTGCCGATCAGGTAGCCGCGGGCGATGGCCTCCACCGGCACCGGCTTGAGCTTGCGGGTCACCACCGCGCGCTTGGCGTACAGGGCGGTGTCCACGCCCTCGGGCAGCACCGCGGCCACGTCGATGCCGGTGAGGTGGTTGGGCATCAGGTGTTCGGTCTTCTTGAACCAGAAGTTGGAGACCTGGCACAGCATCTCGCCCTTGCCGGGAATCGGGTCGGGCAGCACCACGTCGAAGGCGGACAGGCGGTCGGTGGCGACCATCAGCAGGTAGTCGCCGGGCGGCGCGTCGGCGGGCAGGCGCTCGCGGGGCAGATCGAAGACGTCGCGGACCTTGCCGCGATGGCGCAACGGCAGGCCGGGCAGATCGGATTGCAACAGCGTGGTGGACACAGGCACTCCTACGGACTTCGCAATGGCGGCTGTCCCGGGACCCGGCGGGCCCGCGGCGCGACAGCGGGCCGCGTAGTGTACGGCCGGAAAGCCCCGCTGTGCCGTAAAATGCGAGGCCTTGTCCGCCGAGCCCGCCCTCGCCCATGCCCTGGTACGGAAAACTGCTCGGCGCCATCGCCGGGGCGCTGCTGCTGCGGCCCAATCCGGTGTTCGGCGCGGTGCTCGGAATGCTGATCGGGCATGCCTTCGACGCCGACTGGTTCAAGCTCGGGCAGCGCGACGATCCCTACCGCGTACTGGGCGTGGGCCGCGACGCCACCGATGCCGAGATCGAACTGGCCTACCGCCGGCTGATCTCCCAGTACCACCCCGACAAGGTCGCCGGCGCCAGTCCGGAGCTGCGCGCGCGGGCCGAGAAGAAGGCCAGCCAGCTCAACACCGCCTACGACCGTATCCGCACCCTGCGCAAGCGCTGAGACCTTCGCCATGTCCGACTGCATCATCTCCCCGTCCATCCTCTCCGCCGACTTCGCCCGCCTCGGCGAGGAAGTGGACAACGTCCTCAAGGCCGGCGCCGACTGGATCCACTTCGACGTGATGGACAACCACTACGTGCCGAACCTGACCATCGGCCCGATGGTGTGCCAGGCGCTGCGCAAGCACGGCGTCGCCGCGCCGATCGACGTGCACCTGATGGTCGAGCCGGTGGACCGGCTGATCCCGGATTTCGCCGAGGCCGGCGCCAGCCTCATCAGCTTCCACCCCGAGGCCAGCCGCCATGTGCACCGCACGATCCAGTTGATCAAGTCGCACGGCTGCAAGGCCGGGCTGGTGCTCAACCCGGCGACCCCGGTGGACATCCTCGACTGGGTGCTGGACGACCTGGACCTGGTGCTGGTGATGTCGGTCAACCCGGGCTTCGGCGGCCAGGCCTTCATCCCCTCGGCGCTGGACAAGCTGCGCGCGATCCGCGCCAGGATCGACGCCAGCGGCAAGCCGATCCGGCTGGAGATCGACGGCGGGGTCAAGCCGGACAACATCGCCGCGATCGCCGCCGCCGGCGCCGACACCTTCGTCGCCGGCTCGGCCATCTTCAATGCGCCGGACTATGCCGCGGTGATCGCGCAGATGCGCGCCGCGGTGGCGGCGCGCTGAGATGGCCGCGCTGCACATCCGCCCGGCCACGGCCGACGACGCCGCGCTGATCCTGCGCCTGATCCGCGACCTGGCCCGCTACGAGCGCGCCGAGGACGCGGTGCAGACCGACGAGGCCGGCCTGCGCGCCAGCCTGTTCGGCCCCGGCGCCACCGCCCATGCGCTGATCTGCGAGGCCGACGCGCAGCCGATCGGCTACGCGGTGTACTTCTACAACTACTCGACCTGGCTCGGCCGCAACGGCCTGTACCTGGAAGACCTGTACGTGGCCCCGGAACACCGCGGCGGCGGCGCCGGCAAGGCCTTGCTGCGGCACCTGGCCAGGCAGGCCGTGGCCGAAGGGTGCGGGCGCTTCGAATGGTCGGTGCTGGACTGGAACCAGCCGGCGATCGACTTCTACGAGGCCGCCGGCGCGCGGGCGCAGGACGAGTGGACCGTGTACCGCCTGCAGGGCGAGGCGCTGGCCCGGTTCGCGGCCGGCTGAGCGGCGCGCAAAAGAAGAAGCCGCACTGTCGCCAGTGCGGCCCCCTGGGAGAAATCGGAGGCTGATCCTGCCTCCATCCGTCGTCCTTGCTATGGCCTTTCATGTTCCGGACGATCGGTGACGCGGGTATGACAGTGCGGCCGCCATCGCGCTGCTGGTCGTGCCTGCGCCGGTAGCCGACCACGGCAGGCCAGCCGGTGCCGATGACCCGCCGCAGCGCGTGCCGAGCGCAGTGCCCATGGCCCGCGCGCCGGCGCGCCGCGCATTCACGATGTCCGCATCCGCCGCCGGCTAGGCTGCAGGCCTGATCTCGGGAAGGTCCGCATGGCAGCACCGCATTGGCGTCTGATCCTCAATGGCAAGTCGGCGGGCGACGAGCCGCTGCGCGAGGCCGTGTCCGCGCTGCGCGAGCGCGGCATCCAGCTGCAGGTGCGGGTGACCTGGGAGGAGGGCGACGCCGAACGCTACGTGGCTGAAGCGGTGACCGACGGCGCCGACTGCATCGTCGCCGCCGGCGGCGACGGCACCTTGAGCGAAGTGGCCAGCGCGCTCGCGCACCACGACGCCGATGCCGTGGCGCTGCCGGCGCTGGGCCTGGTGCCGTTGGGCACGGCCAACGATTTCGCCACCGCCGCCGGCATCCCCGCCACCCCGCTGGAGGCGCTGGAGCTGGTCGCGCAGGCGCCGGCGGTGGCCATCGACCTGCTGCGCATCGAGGCCGAGCACGGGCCGCACTGGTGCGCCAACGTCGCCAGCGGCGGCTTCGGCACCCAGGTCACGGTGGAAACCGACGAAGGCCTGAAGAAGATGCTCGGCGGCCTGGCCTATCTGATCACCGGGATGGGCAAGCTCGGCCAGATCGATCCGATCCAGGCACGCTTCGAGGGGCCGGAGTTCGCCTGGGAAGGCGAATTCATCGCGCTCGGTCTGGGCAACGGACGCCAGGCCGGCGGCGGCCAGGCGCTGTGCCCGGACGCGCTGCTCGACGACGGCCTGCTCGACCTGACCATCGTCCCGGAGATGAGCGGCGAAGTCGCCGCGACCCTGGGCACGCTGGTCACCTCCGGCAAGCAGGCCGCGCTGGAGCGGGTCGCGGTGCGCGCGCAACTGCCCTGGGTGCGCATCGACGCGGCCATGCCGCTGACCTTGAACCTGGACGGCGAACCGGAGACCTCGCGGCACTTCCGCATCGATTGCGTGCCAGGGCGCCTGCGCATGCACCTGCCGGCCGATTCGGCCTTGCTGCGCGGCCGGGCGGGGTAACGGCGCGCTGTTGATCGCTTGCCGGAGGGTGGGTCGCGTCGACTGAAGAGCACTTCTACTAACCCCCCAAAAAGCATGTCGATGCATTTCGAGCTGCCGATGCGCCCACCCGACATCGAGGCGTTCGGGATGTCCAGGCGCATTGGCGATGGGACTCGGTAGCGTTGCGGCCGTGTTTCCCATGGATGCCTTGGCATCACGGCCACTGCGTTCTCCTGTCGCGGCTGAAGCCGCTCCTACAGGAGCGCCGCGCGCCGTTGTAGGAGCGGCTTCAGCCGCGACAGGAAAACGACATGCCATCGACGCACGCAACGTGCAGCTTCCCGACTGAAGATACTGGAGGTGCCCTGAGTCGCCCCCACAAGGGGCGCGCGGCCTGCTGGCTTGACGCACTGTGGGAGGTGCTTCAGTCCCGACGGCATCCGGCCCAGGCAATCCTGCCGCTTTCCGGTCTGCGCGGCGGCTCATGCCGCCTAGCGCCGATGGTCCCGCCTGCAACCGTTGCCAGTCGTCGCAGTTGCGGTAAAGTAGCCGCCGTGTCCAGCCTGACGACCCCGCGTTCCTTCCCTTCCGCTCGCCGTGCGTGGCGATGGTGGCCTGCAGCCGTCGTCCGCCCCGCCACCGAGTCCCGGAAGGAAAGCCGTCTTGATCACCCGCGAGCAGTTCCAGCGCTACGCCGCTGAAGGCCACATCCGCATCCCCGTCGTCCGCGAAGTGCTGTCCGATCTGGACACGCCGCTGTCGGTCTACCTGAAACTCGCCGCCGCGCCGCATACCTACCTGTTCGAATCGGTGGAAGGCGGCGAACGCTTCGGCCGCTACTCGATCATCGGTCTGCCGGTGCGCCGCGTGTACACCTTCCGCGGACACACGCTGGAGGTGCGCGACCACGGCGACCTGATCGAGCGTCGCGAGGTCGCCGACCCATTCGCCGAGGTCGAGGCGCTGCGTTCGGCCCATTCGGTGCCCAAGCTCGACGGCGTGCCCGGCTTCACCGGCGGCCTGGTCGGCTGGTTCGGCTTCGAATGCATCGGCTACATCGAGCCGCGCCTGGCCGGCGGCGACAAGCGCGACGAACTGGATACGCCGGACATCCTGCTGATGCTGTCCGAAGAGGTCGCCGTGTTCGACAACCTCAAGGGCCGCCTGTACCTGATCGTGCACGCCGACCCGCGCGAGGCCGATGCCTGGGAACGGGCGCAGGCGCGGCTGGACACGCTGACCGCCACCCTGCGCCAGCCCGGCGCCGGCTATCCGGCGCCGCTGGCGCGCGACGTGCTCGACGAAGGCGACTTCGTCTCCGGTTTCACCCGCGAGGGCTTCATCGCCGCGGTCGAGAAGTCCAAGGACTACATCCGCGCCGGCGACATCTTCCAGGTGGTGCTGAGTCAGCGCCTGAGCGTGCCGTTCAACGCGCGGCCGGTGGACGTGTACCGCGCGCTGCGCGCGCTGAATCCGTCGCCGTACATGTATTTCCTCGACGTCGGCGACACCCAGGTGGTCGGCTCCTCGCCGGAGATCCTGGTGCGGCTGGAAGGCGGGCAGGTCACCGTGCGCCCGATCGCCGGCACCCGCCCGCGCGGCAAGACCGTGGAAGAGGACCAGGCGCTGGAAGCGGAACTGCTGGCCGATCCGAAGGAGCGCGCCGAGCACCTGATGCTGATCGATCTGGGCCGCAACGATGCCGGCCGCGTGTCGCAGGCCGGCAGCGTCGCGGTCGGCGAGCGCTTCGTGATCGAGCGTTATAGCCATGTCATGCATATCGTCAGCGAGGTCACCGGCACCCTGCTGCCCGGGCTCAGCTACGCCGACGTGCTGCGCGCCACCTTCCCGGCCGGCACCGTCAGCGGCGCGCCGAAGATCCGTGCGCTGGAAGTCATCCGCGAACTGGAACCGATCAAGCGCAACGTCTATGCCGGCAGCATCGGCTACCTCGGCTGGCACGGCGACGCCGACACCGCGATCGCGATCCGCACCGCGGTGATCAAGCACGGCCGCCTGCATGTGCAGGCCGGCGCCGGCATCGTCTACGACTCCGATCCGCAGGCCGAATGGGACGAGACCATGAACAAGGGCCGCGCGCTGTTCCGCGCGGTGGCCGAGGCGGCGAAGGGGCTGTGAGCGCCGCCGCGCCGCCGCGGATCGGCTTCCGCAACGACTACAGCGAAGGGGCGCATCCGCGCCTGCTCGCCGCATTGGCCGCGGCCAGCGCCGAGCAGAACGGCGGCTATGGCCTGGACCGGTACAGCGCGCGCGCCGCGGACCTGATCCGCCGCGAATGCGCCTGCGCCCAGGCCGACGTGCACCTGCTGGTCGGCGGCACCCAGACCAACCTCACCGCCATCGCCGCGTTCCTGCGCCCGCACCAGGCGGTGATCGCCGCGGCCTGCGGCCACATCGCCACCCACGAGACCGGCGCGATCGAGGCCACCGGGCACAAGGTGCTCACCGTGGACGCGGCCGACGGCCGGCTCACGCCGGAGCGGATCGCGCCGCTGTTGGCCGAGCACGGCAACGAGCACATGGTGCAGCCGCGGATGGTCTACGTGTCCGACACCACCGAGGTCGGCACGTTGTACCGCAAGCATGAGCTGCAGGCCCTGCGTGCGTTCTGCGATGCGCACGGCCTGCTGCTGTTCCTGGACGGCGCGCGCATCGGCAGCGCGCTCACCGCCGAAGGCAACGACCTGACGCTGGCCGACGTCGCCGCGTCGACCGATGCGTTCTACATCGGCGGCACCAAGAATGGCGCATTGCTCGGCGAGGCGCTGGTGATCGTCAATCCCGCCTTGAAAGCGGATTTCCGCTACCTGCTCAAGCAGCGCGGCGCGCTGCTGGCCAAGGGCATGGTGCTGGGTACGCAGTTCGCCGCGCTGTTCGAGGACGGCCTGTTCTACGAACTGGCCGCGCACGCCAACCGCATGGCCGCGCGCCTGCGCGCCGGCCTGGCCGCGGCCGGCGCGCAGTTCGCGTCGGACTCGCCGACCAACCAGTTGTTCTTGATCCTGCCCGCCGCCGCTGTCGAGGCCTTGGCGCAGCGCTACGACTTCGAGCGCTGGCAGGTGCTGGGCGACGGCCGCTGGGTGATCCGCTTCGTGACCTCGTGGGCCACGCAGGCCGATGCGGTCGACGCGCTGATCGAGGATTTCGCTGCATCGACCCGTGCCGGCGCGCAGCGCGCGGCCGGCTGACATTCGCCAAGGAGAGGAAGGATGAAGACGAACACGATCGGTCGCTGGATCATTGCCGCCTCGCTGGCGCTGCCGGCCTTCGCCAGCGCGCAGGTCAACAGCCTGCCGTCGCAACCGCATCTGTTGGTCAAGGGCGAGGCCGAGCGCGAGGTGATTCCTGATCGGTTCAACATCAAGTTGACGTTGGAAGCCGTCGATATCGCGCCGGAAGCGGCACGCAAGCGGGTGCAGGAGGATGCGACCAGTGTCCTGTCCGCGTTCAAGCAACATCATGCCCTGAGCAACAGCGTACAGGCGTCCACCTTGTCGATCGCGCCCGAACGGCGCTACGAGAACGAGCGCCAGGTGTTCAAGGGTACGAAGGTGCAGCGCACCTTGTCCGCTGACTTTTCCACGCTCGACGATGTCCGCCAGTTCTTGGCGGAGTTGAAGACCAGCCAGTCTCTGCAGGTCTCCGCCATCGCTCCCGCCTACAGCAAGGAAGCGGAGGTGCGCGCCGAACTCAAGCGCCAGGCCGTTCAGCAGACGCGTGTCTCGGCGCAAGAATTGGCACGCGCCTACGGGGTATCGCTGGGCGGGCTGTACACGATTTCCACGGTCGCCCCCACCTTCGCCTACGGCATTCAGGCAGGAACCTGGCAAGGAGGGCGAAGTAAGGCCGGTGATAGCTACGGATATAGCCTGGACGCCATCCAGGTGACGGGCAATCGCGCGGCCGCGGCGCCATTGGCCGAGTCCCTCGAAGCCGGCAGCCTCACCCTTTCCGAAAATGTCTATGCGGTCTTCCTGATCGCGCAATGAGTCCTTCGCCATGCTGCTGATGCTGGATAACTACGACAGCTTTACCTACAACCTCGTGCAGTACCTGCAGGCGCTCGGCGCCGAGGTCAAGGTGGTGCGCAACGACGCGCTCAGCGTCGAGGAGATCGAGCGCCTGGCGCCCGAGCGCATCGTCATTTCGCCGGGGCCGTGCACGCCGAACGAGGCCGGCGTGTCGCTGCAGCTGATCGAGCGGCTCGGCCCGCGCACGCCGATCCTGGGCGTGTGCCTGGGCCACCAGAGCATCGGCCAGGCCTACGGCGGGCAGGTGGTGCGCGCCGGCACCATCATGCACGGCAAGACCTCGCGCATCCGCCACGAAGGCCGCGGCGTGTTCGCCGGTCTGCCGGACCGCTACGAGGCCACCCGCTACCACTCGCTGGTGGTGGAGAAGACCACGCTGCCGGACTGCCTGGAAGTGACCGCCTGGACCGAAAACGAAGACGGCACGCTGGAGGAGATCATGGGCCTGCGCCACCGCCAGTTCCCGGTCGAGGGCGTGCAGTTCCATCCCGAATCCATTCTCACCGAGCACGGCCACGCCCTGCTCAAGAACTTCCTGGAGCGATGAGCATGCGCCTGTATTCCCGATTCCTGCCCGCGGCGATCGCGCTGCTGCTGAGCGCCCCGTGCCTCGCCGCGCCGGCCGCCAAGCCGGCCGCGCCGCGCTGCGCGGCCGAGGCGGTGAAGCAGGCCGGCAAGCTGCTCGCCTTCCATTCCGGCAACGACGAGCGCGCCAAGGTCGACGACACGGTCGAGCGGCTGCCGTCCATCGTCAACCCGGCCAATCCGAAGCAGCGCTTCGAGGTGCTGCAGGTATGGGGCTCCATCTACAAGGGCGAGTACCGCATGCGCCTGCTGTACTACCCGATGGCCGACGGCGACTGCGTGCTGATGGGCCAGGAAATCCTCGAGCACGCCAGCCTCTGATCCTTTTTCGGGAACCGCAATGACGTTGACTCCGCAACAGGCCCTGCAACGGACCATCGAGCACCGCGAGATCTTCCACGACGAGATGGTCGGGCTGATGCGGCAGATCATGCGCGGCGAGGTGTCGCCGATGATGACCGCGGCGATCCTCACCGGGCTGCGGGTGAAGAAGGAGACCATCGGCGAGATCGCCGGCGCGGCGGCGGTGATGCGCGAGTTCTCGCGGACCGTGGAGGTCGCCGACCGCGCCCACATGGTCGATATCGTCGGCACCGGCGGCGACGGTTCGCACACCTTCAACATTTCCACCTGCGCGATGTTCGTGGCCGCCGCGGCCGGCGCCAAGGTCGCCAAGCACGGCAACCGCAGCGTCTCCTCCAAGTCCGGCAGCGCCGATGCGCTGGAAGCGCTGGGCGCGGTGATCGAACTGCAGCCCGAACAGGTGGCCAAGGCGCTGCAGGCCACCGGCATCGGCTTCATGTACGCGCCGGTGCACCACCCGGCGATGAAGGTGGTGGCGCCGGTGCGGCGCGAGATGGGCGTGCGCACCATCTTCAACATCCTCGGTCCGCTGACCAACCCGGCCGGCGCGCCGAACATCCTGATGGGCGTGTTCCATCCGGACCTGGTCGGCATCCAGGCGCGCGTGCTGCACGAACTGGGCGCCGAGCGTGCGCTGGTGGTGTGGGGCCGCGACGGCATGGACGAACTCTCGCTCGGCGCCGGCACCCTGGTCGGCGAACTGCGCGATGGCCAGGTGCGCGAGTACGAGGTGCATCCGGAGGATTTCGGCATCGCCATGTCGGCCAGCCGCAACCTCAAGGTGGCCGATGCCGCCGAGTCGATGGCGATGCTGCGCGGCGTGCTCGACAACGTGCCCGGCCCGGCGCTGGACATCGTCGCGTTCAATGCCGGCGCGGCGCTGTACGTGGCCGGCGTGGCGGAGGACATCGGCGCCGGCATCGCGCTGGCGCGCGCGGCGATCGCCGACGGCCGCGCGCGCGCCAAGCTGGACGCGTACGTGGCCTGCACGCGGCGCCTGGCCGAGTTGCCCGCCTGAAGGCAGGTGGTCCCGCGTTGCCTGGGCGCCGGCCGCGGCGGGTAAGCGTGTTCACTGCCTGCAGGGTGCCAGCGCCCATGCGCGCCCCTGCCGCGTAGCGCCGCGGCGCGCAGGCACCGGACGACGCGGATGCGGTGCCGTGCAACGTCGGCGAGGATGGCCGGCGCGGCAACTGCCACGTAAGCTCTCCGCGGCGCCGCATCGGCGGCGCACGACGACAAGGAACGCCATGGCCAACCGGTCCTATCTCTACAGCCTCAGCAACCGGCCCGCCGCGTACGCCGACCGGCCCGAGACGATTTCCAGCCTCTCCGAATGGGCATACGACGTGCCGTTCGTGTACCGCCTGCTGCTGTCGGCCGACCCGCAGCTGTGCGCGTCGCTGGTGGCGGAGGGTCTGGATGACGAGGACGACGAGGACGAGGAAGAGGAAGAGGGCGAAGACGCGACCCAGGGCGTGGAGAACGCCACGCAAGCGGATGCCGGCGCTGCCGATCAGCGCGTGCGCCTGCATGCGATCAGCAGTCCGTTCGCGCCGGGCCTGGCGCGGGTCAGGCGCTTGGCCGAGATCATCAAGGTCATGATCGCCACGCCTCCGGTCACGCCTCCGGCTGTGCCGCCCGCTGCGCCGTCCGACGCCCTGTTCGGACGTCTCAGACGCCTGTTTTCGGCAGCGCCCGCCACCCGGGCCGTTCCTGCCGCACCCGTCGCGCCCGCCACGACGCACGAAACGGTGGAGCACTTGCCGGGCTGGCTGGACGAGGCGGTCGCCTTTCTGGAAGCGCACCGCGATGCCTTCCTGCTGCTGGAAACCGTCGAGCTGGACATGATGTCGGCGGGCGACGAAGCGGGGCTGCGCCGCTGCGTCGAGGAGGAGATCGACCGCTGCCGCGCGGTGGGCGCCGCGTTCGAGGCCTTGCCGACGGACCTCCATGAAGCCGCGCGGTGGCTGCGTCGCCTGGCGGTCGAAGAAGGGGCGCCGCCGCTCGATGCGTTTCACGGCCTGCGCTTCGACGACAAGTGCGACGACGTCCGCAGTGGCACCGAGCGCCCGCTGGGGCTCGGCAACTGGTCCGAGGTGCTGTACTTCGCGCTGTCGAATCGGGCGCAGTTCGAGGCGCGCAGGGCCAGGGGCTGACGTCGCCGTCCTGTCGCGGCTGGGTGCTGGTCGCTGCGTTCGGCCCAAGCCCCGCTGCGTGGCGAACGCCGACGACCCGTTCGCCACGCACCGACCGCCGCGCCTGGGCGCACGGTCCGACGCGCATTGCGTCACTCGCAGCCAGCGCCGACGCTGTTGCCCAATCCCTAATCCCCAATCCCCGCTCCCCGCTCCCCGCTCCCCGCTCCCAGCCGATTCAGCCCCACTTGGCCGATAATGGCCCGTCCCCCGGAAACCTGAGCGCATGAGCGACATCCTCCGCACCATTCTTGCCCGCAAGGCCGAAGAGATCGCCGCGCGCAGTGCGCGGGTGCCGCTGGCCGAGCTGGCAGCCCGCGCCGCCGCGGCGCCGCCGCCGCGCGGCTTCGCGCGCGCGCTGCAGGCCGCCATCGCCAACGGCGAGCCGGCGGTGATCGCCGAGGTCAAGAAGGCCAGCCCGTCCAAGGGCGTGATCCGTCCCGACTTCCACCCCGCCGACATCGCGGTCAGCTACGAGTTCGGCGGCGCCGCCTGCCTGTCGGTGCTGACCGACGAGGACTTCTTCCAGGGCCACGACCGCTACCTGCAGCAGGCGCGCGAGGCCTGCACGCTGCCGGTGTTGCGCAAGGACTTCACCGTCGATCCGTACCAGGTGTACGAGGCGCGGGTGCTCGGCGCCGACTGCATCCTGCTGATCGTCGCCGCGCTGGACGACCTGCAGCTGACCGAGCTGTCGGCGCTGGCGCTGGAGCTGGGCATGGACGTGCTGGTCGAGGTCCACGACATCGACGAACTGGAGCGCGCGATCCAGGTGCCGGTGCCGCTGATCGGCATCAACAACCGCAACCTGCGCACCTTCGAGGTCTCGCTGCAGACCACGCTGGCGATGAAGGACGCGGTGCCGCGCGACCGCCTGCTGGTCACCGAGAGCGGCATCCTCGGCCCGGCCGACGTGGCGACGATGCGTGCGGCGGGCGTGCACGCCTTCCTGGTCGGCGAGACCTTCATGCGCGCCGAGGAGCCCGGCGAGGCGCTGCGCCAGCTATTCTTCGACGCATGAGCGCCACGTATCCGACCCCGCGCGCCGACGCGCCGCTGGTGGTGTTCGATTTCGACCATACCCTGTACGACGGCGATTCCGGCAGCCACCTGTTCGCCTGGCTGATCCGGCGCAATCCGCTGCGCCTGGCCGCCGCGCTGCTGGCCACGCCGCTGCTGGGGCCGCTGGTGGCGATGCTGCCGACCCGGCGCACCGGCATCTCCGGCTACGTGTGGATCGCCAGCTTCGGCCTGCACCGCGCGCGCGAATTCAACCGGGTGATCGACCAGTACGTGCTGCGCCACGAGGCGCGGATCCGCCAGCGGCTGTTGCCGCAGGCGCTGGCCGTGTTCGCCCGGCACCGCGCCGCCGGCGACCGGGTGGTGGTCGCCACCGGCGCGCCGCCGGAACTGGCGCGCGCCATCCTGGCCTTCGTCGCGCATCAGGACGTGCCGGTGATCGGCAGCCTGATCGGCCCGCGGCTGGGTGCGGTCACCGCCACCCGCCACTGCCACAACGAGGAAAAGATGCGCATGTTGCGCGAGCTGGGCTACGCCGACATCGCCATCGCCTATTCCGACAGCACCGCCGACCTGCCGCTGCTGCGCGCGGCTGCCGCGCCGGTGGTGGTCAATCCCAAGGCCTCGGCGGTGACGCGCTTCCGCCGCGAACTGCCGGCCGCCACGCCGATCCTGAACTGGGGTTGCCGCGACCGCGCCGGCGACGTTGCCGGCGCCTAGCGGTTTTCCTCGGGCCCGAGCGCGCATGCTGCGCGCGGCCAACAAGGGCGCCGAGGTGGGAATGGGCCTGCGCGATGGCGCGGATGCGCACGACCCGAGACCGGCCGCGCGTTCGCCGGACCCGGCGCCGCCACCCGGAATGCGATGACGCGGACGTGTCGGCACGGCTAGCGTTGTCTTGGCACAAGGGCAGTCCCTGCTTCCACGACGTCCGAAGCAGCGCGTGACCGCGCCGTGGCGCTGCATGTTCGCTGCGCTCAGCGACCACGCCCGGCATAGGCGCTATCGCTGGACACCAAGGCATGGTGCAGCGGCGCGTTCCATTGGCCCCGGTCGATGTCGTAACTGCCGAAGCTGCCCTCGAACTGCCAGTACGCCCAGGCGAAATGGCGCTTCTCCGCGGCATTGACCACGGCCACGGTCCAGGCCAGCCGATCGGCTGGTGGTGCCTGCTCGTAAGTGCCGAATTCGCCCAGCAGTACCTGCCGGCGATGTGCCGCGGCCCAGGCCGCGATGCTGTCGAATTCGCGATACAGCTTGGCCCGGTCGGCGGCGCTGCCCCAGGTCACGCCGGTGTGATCGCGGATGTCCGCGCGCACCCAGGGCGCGCCCTGGTGGGTGAAGCGGAACGGGTTGTAGTAGTGCACGGTGACCAGCAGGTCTGGATCGTCGTCGGGCAGGCGCAGGCTGTCGAGCGCGGTGAAGGAGTTGCCGCTGGCCGGCCCGACCACCACTGTGCGCGTCGGATTGTCGCGGCGGATGATCCGCAGCGCATCGCGCAGCAGCGCGTTCCAGGCGTCGCTGCTCAGCTGGCCGCCGGGCTCGTTGAGGATCTCGAACAGCACCGAGGACGGCGCATGGCGGTAGCGCGGGGCGATCTGGCTCCAGAACGCCAGCAGCTTGGTCCGGCACAGCGCCGCGTCGGCGGCGCAGGGGTGGAAGTCGTGCTCGTCCAGGATCACGTGCAGGCCCGCCGCCGTGGCCTGGTCCACCACCGTGTCCAGCGTCTTCAGCCAGACCGGGTCGAGGCGGTTGGCCGCGTCCATGTGCGCGAAGGCCTGCAGGTTGACCCGCACCGTGCGGAAACCGCCGTCGTGGATCGTGCGGTACAGCGGTGGGCGGAAGCGCGCCTTGGCCGGGTCGCTCCACAGCGGGTCGTAACCGAGGATGTTGACCCCGCGCCCGAGCCGGACGAAGGCGTCGTCGGCCTGCGCGCGCGGCACAGACAGCGCCAGGCACAACAAGGCCAGGAAGAACGGAAGGACACGGTGCATGGCGGTTTCGCGGGGCAGGGGCGGGGCGAGACGTGCGGCCATCGGCGGCAGCGTCCGGCCGCGATCATCGCGCGGCCCGCCCCGGGAAAAGCGAACGCGGCCTAACCGCAGATCAGGCCACCCGAGCAGATGCCTCCGGCGCCCAGACGCAGCTGTTGCGAATCCCCAATCCCCAATCCCGATTCCCGGCCTCAGCCCAGCCAGCGATACAGCGCTCCGCCCACCTGGTACAGGCTGATCCCCAGCACCAGCACGCCCACCGCCACCAGCACCCAGCGCTCGCGCACCCGCTTCACCAGCACCGCCGCCAGCGGCGCGGCCAGCATGCCGCCGACCAGCAGCCCGAGCACGATCTCCAGGTGCCGCACGCCCATGCTGAGCAGGAAGGTCAGCGAGATCGACAGCGTCACCAGGAACTCGGCGGCGTTGACCGTGCCGATCGTGGTGCGCGCCTGGCCGCCGCGGGCCAGCAGGGTCGAGGTCGCCACCGGCCCCCAGCCGCCGCCGCCACTGGCGTCGAGCAGGCCGGCGACGAAGCCGAGCAGCGGCACGCGCCGCACCTCCCGTTTCGGCAACGCGCGGCCGGTGGCGCGCAGCAGGATCAGCACCGCCAGGCCGAGCAGGTACAGGTAGACGAACGGACGGATGAGGTCGCCGGGCAACTGGGTCAGCACATAGGCGCCGAGCACACCGCCGGCGATGCCCGGCAGCGCCAGGCGCAGGAACAGACGCTTGTCGACGTTGCCCAGCGCCAGGTGCGACAGGCCCGAGGCGCCGGTGGTGAAGATCTCGGCGTTGTGCACACTGGCGCTCACCGCGGCCGGCGGCAGGCCCATGCTCAGCAGGACCGACGAGGACACCAGGCCGAAGGCCATGCCCAGCGCGCCATCGACCAGTTGGGCGGCCAGGCCGACCAGCACGAACCAGTAGAACGTCTCGCTCAGGACCATCGCGCCGGTCCGCGGCCGCCGCTAGCGCGGCGTGCCGCCGTCAGCGCCGCGCTCAACGCGCGCCGTACAGCACCACGGTCTTGCCGCGGGCGTGCAGGATGCCGTCCACCTGCAGCTTCTTCAGCACCCGGCCGGCCATCTCGCGCGAGCAGCCGACCAGCCGTGCCAGCTCCTGGCGCGACACGCGCAACTGCATGCCCTGCGGGTGGCTCATCGCCTCCGGCTCCTGCGCCAGGTCGTGCAGGGTGCGCACGATGCGGTCGGTGACGTCCAGGAACGCCAGCCGGCTGGCCTTGCGCGAGGTGTCGAGCAGGCGCTTGGACAGCTGCACGCCGATCGCGTACAGCACCCGCGGCGCATCGGCCGACAGCGAGCCCAGGAACAACTGGTGCAGGCGCTCGTAGCTGATCTCGGCCAGTTCGCAGGGCGTGCGCGTGCGCAGGATCACCTCGCGCTGGTCCGACTCGATGAACAGGCCCATTTCGCCGACGAACTCGCCGCTGCCGAAATAGCCCAGCACCAACTCGCGGTCGTCATCTTCCTCGGCGATGATGCTGACCGAGCCGCTGACCACGTAGTACAGGGTGCCGGCCGGATCGCCGGGCCGGAACACGTCGGTCCGCGCCGGATAGCGCCGACGGTGGCTATGCGCCAGGAAGCGGTCGATGGTGGCCGTGTCCAACGTCAGAGGACTTGGAGCGATGCGCACAGGGGTTGCGGTGGAGGTGTTTCCAGGACTCATGGCGGCTTCGCTACTGCGTAATTCCCGAAGCTTAACGGGACGCGTTGCCTGCGGCAAACCAGCGCCGGCTCCGGCGTTTCGCCAGGCGCGCGTTTGGCCCATAATTGATGCCCTTTCTCCCCCGCCCATCTTTTAGAGGATCCGCCGTGGTCAAGCCGTTGCCTCGCCTGAGGCTGCAAGGTTTCAACAACCTCACCAAGGCGTTGAGCTTCAACATCTACGACGTCTGCTACGCGGTGTCCGAAGAGGAGCGCCAGCGCTACATCGAGTACATCGACGAGCAGTACGACGCCGACCGCCTGACCGAGATCCTCACCGACGTGGCCGAGATCATCGGCGCCAACATCCTCAACATCGCCCGCCAGGACTACGATCCGCAGGGCGCGTCGGTGACCATCCTGATCTCCGAAGAGCCGGTGATCGACAAGAAGCTGGCCGGCAAGGAGATCATCTCCGACGCGGTGGTCGCGCACATGGACAAGAGCCACATCACCGTCCACACCTACCCGGAAACCCATCCGCAGCACGGCATTGCGACCTTCCGCGCCGACATCGACGTCGCCACCTGCGGGGTGATCTCGCCGCTGAAGGCGCTCAACTACCTGATCGAGCGGCTGGAATCGGACATCGTGATCATGGATTACCGCGTGCGCGGCTTCACCCGCGACGTGAAGGGCAAGAAGCACTACATCGACCACAAGATCAACTCGATCCAGAACTTCCTGGCCAAGAACATCAAGTCGCGCTACGAGATGTTCGACGTCAACGTCTACCAGGAGAACATCTTCCACACCAAGATGCACCTGAAGGACTTCGACCTGGACCAGTACCTGTTCGAGGAAAAGGCCAAGAACCTCTCGTTCAAGGAGCGCATGCGGATCGAGGCGCTGCTCAAGCGCGAAATCGAGGAACTGTTCCACGGTCGCAATCTGGCCGAGTAGTCCATCACACTCGGCGGGACGGCCCGCCCGCGGCGCCTTGCGCTGCGACCCCTGCCGACGGCGGCCCGATGTGCAGACATCGGGCCGTTTTCGTTTTCATTTGTCTACGGAGAAAGACAATGCCATGGATCTATCTGTTGCTCGCCGGCCTGTTCGAGATCGGCTTCGCCCTCGGCCTCAAGTACAGCGAAGGCTTCACCCGGCCGTGGCCGACGCTGGGCACGCTGGCCGGCGCCGGCATCAGCCTGTGGTTGCTGACCCAGGCGTTGAAGGACATCCCGCTGGGGACGGCGTATGCGATCTGGACCGGCATCGGCGCCCTGGGCACGGCCGCGCTGGGCATCGCACTGTTCGGCGACAGCGCCTCGCCGGCGCGGCTGGCCTGCATCGGCCTGATCGTGACCGGGGTGATCGGCCTGAAACTGGTTCAGTCCTGAGTGCCGGCAATCGGGCGTGCAGGACACCTGCCGCAAGTCCCTGTAGGAGCGGCTTCAGCCGCGACAGACGCCCTGATGACATCTCCGGCATTGGCATGCCGCGACGCGCAAATGTCGCCTCGGCCCGCGGCTCAGGCCGTGGCGGCCCGACGCGGGCGCAGCACGCGCCCGATCAGCACCTGGTGCGCGGCCGCGGCCAGTAGCGCGGCGATGGACAGCGCGATCGCCAGGCGGGTGATCACGCCGCCGAGATTGCCGGCATGCTGCAACTGGTCGAGGCGGCCGAAGCGCGACGGGTCGGCGTTGGCGTAGGCGATCTCCACCGTCGCGCCGTCCAGCAGCAGCGGCCCGGCCTCGGCGGCGCTGGTCTCGAACGCGCCGCGGTGCAGCCGGCCCCGGCTCTCGAACACATAGTGGAAGCGGTAGCGCGACAGCGGTTCGGCATGCGCGCCGAACGCGCCGTCGGCGATCACCGGCACCGTCGCCACCGAGTGGTCGCGCAGGATCGCGCTGGCGTGGCGGTAGTCGCCGAGCAGGTGGAAGAGCAGCGCACCCCCGCCGAGCGCGAACAGGCTCGCGAACAGCAGGCGCGAGAGCCAGCGGGTCCGAGGCGAGGGCAGGGGGCGGTAGCGTGCGGGCATATCGGTCTGGAAGGCGGCGCAGTGCAATGGCGCGGTGCGGTGATGCGGCGGATCGGGCGGCGCCGGAATGGGTGCGCCGATCGCTGAACGGGTAGGCGGACGCGGCAATCAGTCAGCGTTCGTTCACTTTAACCTGGATTCCGCGCTAATGCCAGCGCGCTGGCGCGCGCGGTTGGACGCATGCTCACAGCCGGTAGGCGACCGCCTTCATCAACCGCGACGCCGCCGCCATCAGCGACGGGATCGGTGCCGGCAGGCGCCGTGCCCCGGCCTGCTCGGCATGGTCGGCATGGCGCGCCTCGTCGGCCTTCATCACCCGCAGCACGTCGCGGCTGCGCAGGTCGGCCGGCGGCAGCGTCTGCAGGTGTTCGTCCAGGTGCGCCTCGACCTGGCGCTCGGTCTCCACCACGAAGCCGAGGTTCCAGCCGTCGCCGCGCAGCCCGGCCAGGGTGCCGATGGCGTAGCTGCCGGCGTACCAGACCGGGTTGAACAGGCTCGGCCGGCTGTCCAGCTCGCGCAGCCGCGTCGCGCACCAGGCCAGGTGGTCGGTCTCTTCCTGGGCCGCCTCCAGCAGGTGCGCGCGCGTGGACGGATCGCGCGCTACCGCGGCCTGGCCGAAATACAGGCCCTGCGCGCAGACCTCGCCGACATGGTTGATGCGCATCAGCCCGGCGGCGTGGCGGCGTTCGTCCGGTGCCAGCACCACGTCGGCGGTCGCCGCGGCCGGGTAGGGGCGCTGCGCCGGCGGGTCGCCGAAGACCGTTTCCAGTGCGCGCTGGGCCTCGACCAGGACGCGGTCGAGCGGGGTGTGCAGGCGGGGAGCCGTCATCGCGGGGCCGTGGGCGGTGGGGGACACGGGATTTTCCCCGCGGGTCGCCGCGATGCCAAGCGCCGCGGCCGGACGTTGTCGCCGGGGCCGGGCCCGCTTGCATGCGGCGGCGCGGCCGCGTAGAATTTCGCCTCTTGCGTTTTCGCAATTCACAACGCGTGGCAAAGTTCAGGCAGCGACCCTGCAGGAATCCGCCCGACCAACCGAGTCTTTCAATGAGCACCTTCACTGCTAAGTCCGAGACCGTCCAGCGCGACTGGTATCTCGTCGACGCCGCCGGCAAAACGCTGGGCCGGCTTTCCTCCGAACTGGCCCGCCGCCTGCGCGGCAAGCACAAGCCGGTCTACACCCCGCATGTCGATACCGGCGATTACCTGGTGGTGATCAACGCCGAGAAGATCGCGGTCACCGGCAACAAGCTCAAGGACAAGAAGTATCACCGCTTCACCGGCTACATCGGCAACCTGAAGACCGAGAGCCTGGAGCAGGCGCTGGAGCGCCATCCCGAGCGCGTGATCGAAATCGCGGTCAAGGGCATGCTGCCGAAGGGCCCGCTGGGTCGCGCCATGTACCGCAAGCTCAAGGTCTACAAGGGCTCCGAGCACCCGCACACCGCCCAGCAGCCGCAAGTTCTGGATATCTAATCATGGCGATCTCGCAAAACTACGGCACTGGCCGCCGCAAGTCCTCCACCGCCCGCGTGTTCCTGCGCAAGGGCACCGGCAACATCACCGTCAACAACCGTCCGCTGGACGAGTTCTTCGGCCGTGAGACCGCGCGCATGATCGTGCGCCAGCCGCTGGAGCTGACCAAGAACACCGAAAGCTTCGACATCTTCGTCACCGCCGCCGGCGGCGGCACCACCGGCCAGGCCGGTGCGATCCGCCTGGGCATCGCCCGCGCGCTGGTCGAGTACGACGAAACCCTGAAGACCGAGCTGCGCAAGGCCGGGTTCATGACCCGCGACGCGCGCGAAGTCGAGCGCAAGAAGGTCGGTCTGCACAAGGCCCGCCGCGCCACCCAGTTCTCCAAGCGCTGATCCACCGCGCCTGGGGCGGAATCCTTCGGGATTCCCCTGGGATCCGCAAAAGCCCGGCTTCGGCCGGGCTTTTGTCGTTTTGGGGTCGGTCGCGCGTCGTAGTGCTGAACGTGGAATGGACATGTGGTCGCCTGACGATAGCGGCGAGCCACGTCAAGCCGAGTCGGGCGCGGCGTCTGGCGGCTCGCATCCTCGGATGCCGGTCCATGGCTGGCGGGGCGGTGTGAGCGGCGTAGTGCCACTCGTCAGCCTGGTGCTGCGGCGGAGTGCATGCGGCTCGTATCGAGTCGAGGGTGGCCAAGGGAGGCGCGGGCGTCGAAGTTCGTGGCCGCGACGGCGCCGATCAAGGCTTTTCATCCACCGCCGTGCGTGATGCATCTGGTGAAAAGCCCCCTTGGAGTCCAAGGGGGCGCGCCGACAGGCGCGGGGATGTGGAAGCGGAAGGCTGGGGCCCGCACCTTGCGCAGCAAGGTGTGGGGCGCAGGCGCACAGTGAACCTGCCCCCTGAGAACGGACGCCAAGAAGCAGCGGGTTAAGCGGCTCGCTTCAGTGTCTTGGCATAGTCGTTGGGGGACAGGTATCCAAGCGCCGAGTGCAAGCGAGTGGGATTGTAG
>Ga0105251_10000078_pt1 | contig 93496 bp, 84 predicted proteins | sample KBSS64metaG_FD_80424 | JGI IMG/M metagenome (GOLD analysis project Ga0105251, IMG submission 80424) | Switchgrass rhizosphere microbial communities from Kellogg Biological Station, Michigan, USA - KBS S6-4 metaG | ecosystem: Host-associated > Plants > Roots > Rhizosphere > Soil | place...
CACCTGGTACGGACCATTGACATTAACAATGTCTGATAACGGGGCATAATGTGTCCACCATGTCCCCGCACACCCGTCAACCATGTGTCCGGTCCGTACACGAAACAAAGTAACGCGCCGTAAAGGCGCAAAGGTGAATCCGCGTCACCCTCGCGAACGGATATGCTCACCGAGTTTTAAACCACCGTGACGCTCGCATTGGGAACACATCCGTTATGGCGGTGGTTGGGATTATGGGTTTCGCCCCTTACGGGCGACCTACTTTCTTCCGGGAAAGTAGGCAAACCATTTGCGACAGGCTAGGGTCCTCCTTCGTCGGACTTCCCTCCCTCCGGCGCCGTTCCGGGGGCACGCCATGATGGGCCATCCATGGCCCGCACGGCTTTCGCGGCTTCCTGCCGCTCATCCCCCTCCACGACACCTGCGCTCGGCCTGGCGCCTTTACGTCGCGCCCTGTGTCGCCTGTACCACCGCGCATGAAGATCAAGAGCAAAAGCAGAAGCCTCGGTTTACTCCATCCCGTAGCAGTCCGGCTTGCCGGCGTCGGCGATCTTGGGGGTGCAAATGATCTACCGCCTCACGGCAAAATACCTTGAACAAATCCCAAAAAATCACAGTCCGATTTCGGTAGGCCAACGTGTGGCCTGACTGAGGAGACATTGATGAAAGTCTGGACTGTTTCGTTTCTGGATAAAGAAGGTGTGCAGCAGACCCTCGATCTTGAATCCGAGCTGCGTCCCAGTGAGGAAGAGGCTGCACGGCGCCTGCGCCCACGCCTGTTCCCGGTCACCAATGACCTTGACCTCAACGACCTGGAGGGGCGAACACAGGAACCCACTGTCAAGACACTCAAGGAACAGAACGCCGTACAGATCATCTCCATTGTCGAAGCGTCCTGAAACAACCTGCGCAACACACCGCAAACTGCCAATTGGCAACGCCCGGATAATGGGCGTAATCTGCAAACGAGGCCGGTGAGGCATCCACCCGAGTCAACTCGCGTATGGCTGCCCGATTGGTAACAGCAACACCGGCCTTGCAGCGACATGCTTGAGTCCCGGGCGGTGGATGACCCGCCGCTCAACGCCTCTGTTGCAGGGGGCGTTCAGGGATCGTTGAAACTCTATCTATCGTTGCATAGGAGGACGTTTCATGAGCACGACCTACCAGGAAGACATCAGTACTCACGTGCTGCGCCGCATGAAGGAAGGCGGTTTCGACTTCGCCCGCATCCATCCCATCGAGTTCTACGCTGTTTTCCCGGATGAAGAGCGGGCGCGCCAGGCCGCGGGAAAGTTTCGCGGAGAATCCCTCAATACTCAGATCAACGCCCGTGAGGACGGCGCGTGGCACCTGCAACTGAGTAAATTGATGTACGCCACCTACGACGCAATAGGAGACTTCGAGCAGGACTTTCAAACCGCGATCATCGGCCTGGATGGCGAGGTCGAGGGCTGGGGGGTAAAGCAGGAGATCAAGCGACTTCACTGAATCCGGATGAACACACGCTCCCGTAGCAGCACGGTTTGCCGGCGGGGGCGTCGTATCCGGCAACTCATCTGGTAAAGACACCCCCCCCACCGGCAAGCTGTCACACCGTTTTATAACCCACGCAAAGTCAGGGAACTCGCAGAACCAACGCCAGCCAAAAACAGGGCAAAAAAAAGCCGCTCGAATATGAGCGGCATAAAGGGAAGTACGTTGAAAAATCCGGTAACACGAAAACGTCGCTCTTGCAGTCCGAAGTGACGTTTTTCTGCGTCGATGGGGCAATTATCAGCAAACAAGCAACGGCCGGGAAATCATCTCTGGCTATGCTGGTAATAGATTTTCCAGTGACAGGACGCTTCGCCATGAAGCGTTGAAGAAAAGGGCAGCCCGCTTGTTGCACAGGAATGGTGCAGGGCTTTCCGGCGTTTTATTCAACTTGTTGAAAATTAAGCGTTTATGCCGCTGGCACGGGCCTTGCGAAGGCCCATGGGTCCATGGTGACAAGGAGTACGGCATGATCCGCACCTTTTATGACGAGATGTACGATGCGAACGGCGCTGTCCGTGGGCATTATCGGGAATTCGCCCGCTGGCTGGGCGAAGCGCCACCTGAGCTGCTGGCTCAGCGTCGGCGTGAGGCCGATCTGTTGTTTCATCGCGCCGGGATCACGTTCACGCTGTACGGAGACGAGCAGGGCACCGAGCGCCTGATTCCGTTCGACACGATCCCGCGCAGCATTCCGGCCAGCGAGTGGCGAGTGGTCGAGAAGGGCTGTATTCAGCGCGTCAAGGCGCTGAACATGTTCCTTGCCGACCTCTACCACGACCAACGCATCATCAAGGCCGGGATTATCCCTGCCGAACAGGTGCTGGCCAACGAGCAATATCAACTGGCGATGCAAGGACTGAATCTGCATCGCGATCTGTATTCGCATATTTCCGGGGTCGATCTGGTTCGCGATGGCGACGGCACCTATTACGTGCTGGAAGACAACCTGCGTACTCCAAGCGGCGTGAGCTACATGCTCGAAGACCGCAAGATGATGATGCGTCTGTTCCCCGAACTGTTCGCCGCGCAACGGATTGCGCCCATCGACCACTATCCGAATCTTCTGCTCGACACCCTGAAAAGCTCAAGCCCGCTGGACAACCCCAGCGTGGTGGTGCTGACGCCTGGGCGCTTCAACAGTGCGTTCTTCGAGCATGCCTTCCTGGCGCGGGAAATGGGTGTCGAACTGGTGGAGGGCGCGGATCTGTTTGTGCGCGACGACCGGGTGTTCATGCGCACCACTGACGGGCACAAGCCGGTGGATGTGATCTACCGCCGTCTGGACGATGCCTTCCTTGATCCGCTGGCCTTCAACCCCGAATCGATGCTTGGCGTGCCGGGCCTGTTGTCGGCCTACCGTTCCGGCAACGTGGTGCTGGCCAATGCCATCGGTACGGGCGTGGCGGACGATAAATCGGTGTACCCGTTCGTGACCGACATGATCCGCTTCTACCTCGACGAGGAGCCGATCCTGAAGAATGTGCCGACCTGGCAATGCCGCAAGCCCGAAGAGCTGTCCCACGTGCTGGCCAATCTGGGCGATCTGGTGGTCAAGGAAACCCAGGGGTCCGGCGGCTACGGCATGCTGGTGGGCCCTGCTGCCACGGCGGCTGAGATCGAGGCTTTTCGCGCACGCCTCAAGGCCAAGCCTCACGCGTACATCGCCCAGCCGACCCTGTCGTTGTCGACCTGCCCGACCTTTGTCGAAAACGGCATCGCGCCGCGTCACATCGACTTGCGCCCATTCGTGCTGTCTGGTCGCGAAACCCGCGTGGTGCCTGGCGGGCTGACACGCGTGGCGCTGCGGGAAGGCTCGCTGGTGGTCAACTCGTCCCAGGGTGGCGGCACCAAAGACACCTGGGTGGTCGAGGATTAAGGAAATCTGCCAATGCTAAGTAGAACTGCCTCGGATTTATATTGGATGTCGCGTTACCTGGAGCGCGCGGAAAACCTGGCGCGGATGCTCGACGTCAGCTATTCGCTGTCATTGATGCCCCAGGACGGACGCGGCGACGGTCTCAACGAAATTGCCATGCCGCTGCTGATTACCGGCACGCTGGACGCCTATCTCGAACGCCACGGCGAACTGCACGCCGAGCACATGCTGCATTTTTTCGCCCTGGACTCCACCAATCCGGCGAGCATTTTCAGTTGCCTGGCCGCAGCGCGAGCCAGTGCCCATGCGGTGCGTGGGCGCATTACCGCGGACATGTGGGAAAACATCAACTCGACCTACTTGGAAATTCGCGGCATCGCCGAGCAGGGGTTGAGTCGCTACGGCATGAGCCGGTTCTGCGAGTGGGTCAAGGAACGTTCGCATCTGTTTCGCGGTGCGACCTACGGCACCATCATGCGTAACGACGCGTTTCGATTCATTCGTCTGGGGACCTTCATCGAGCGCGCCGACAACACTTTGCGCATGCTCGACGCCCGCTACGAGATGCTCGAATTACGCGGTCCGTCCGCCGATGCTGCCGCCGACAATTCGGCCGCCGGTTACTACCAGTGGAGCGCCTTGCTGCGCGCCCTGTCCTCGTTCGAGGCGTACACCGAGGTGTACCGCGACGCGCCGGGAGCGCGGCAGGTCGCCGAGTTGTTGCTGTTGCGTGCCGACATTCCGCGTTCGCTGCGCGCCTGTCTTGAAGAGCTGGACATGATCCTGGCCAGCCTGCCCGGCGCCAACGGCCGCCCGGCCCAGCGTCTGGCCGCCGAGCTGGACGCACGTCTGCGCTACACCGGGATCGACGAGATTCTGGACGAGGGCCTGCACGAATGGTTGAACGAATTCATTCCGCTTTTGGCCCAACTGGGTAACGTTATTTACACTTCCTATCTGGAGGCAGCATGAGACTGTCCATTAGTCACGAGACGACCTATCACTACGACGATCAGGTCCGCGCCAGCATCCAGTATTTGCGTCTGACCCCACACGACAGCGAGCGCCAGCAGGTACTGAGCTGGCAATTGGCTTTGCCGCGCCCGGTGCGGGCGCAGGTCGATCCGTTCGGCAATATCCTGCACGTGCTGACGCTGGACGAGCCCCATGAGGCCATTGTCATCGGCGCACGGGGGCAGGTCGAGATCGACGAGACGCGCGAGGCCGAACATGAAAGCCAGTCGTCGCTGCCGTTCCTGCGTTTCACTCGCCTGACCGAAGCGGACCAGGCTATTCGCGAGTTCGCGGCAAGAGAAACAAAAAAACGCACCGATCGCACCGCGCTGATCGACCTGATGCAGGCGCTGCACCAGCACATCGTCTACACCCCGGGTGCCACTGCAGTGGACACCAGCGCAGCGCAAGCCTTTGCCAACGGGGCAGGGGTTTGCCAGGACCACACTCATGCGTTCCTGGCATGCGCGCGCAGCCTCGGTGTGCCGGCGCGTTATGTGTCGGGTTATCTGTACAGCGACGGCAGCGAACACCTGTCCGGCCATGCATGGGCCGAAGCGTGGATCGATGACGCGTGGTACAGCTTTGATGTGACCAATCAGTTGGCGATTCCTGAGCGTCATCTGAAGCTGGCAGTGGGCCTGGATTATCTGGATGCCTGCCCGGTGCGTGGTATGCGTCGCGGTGGTGGTTGCGAGCAGATGCACGCGAAGGTAGCGGTGTCGCCATCGGCGCCCGTGGCACTGCCCGTGGTGCAGATGCAGGTGCAGCGCCAGTCCTGAGCGATGATCAAACCGTAGCAGCCCGGCCGGGTTGCTACGGGGCTGAGGTCTTCCTTCCCGCCATATGCTTCAGATAACTCACCACCTGCCCCAATTCTTCATCGGATAACACATCCTTTGAAATGGCCGGCATCTTCGCCTGCGGCCACTGGCGCAGGTTTTGTGGATCGCGGATGTACAGCTTCAAATAGTCGCCGGCAAAGTATTCGGTGGGGCTGTGCGGGATGTTCAGGTCGGGCCCCAGTTGTGAATCCCCCGCGCCATTGAGGCGATGACAGGCGAAGCAATTCTTTTGAAACAGCGCAAAGCCTTTGTTGACCGGATCATCAGACGCCAGCTTCGGGTCTGGCAGCAGGGCGGGGAAACGCTCGGCCACGGAGGTCAGCTGGCGAATCTTTCCAACGGCGTAAGGCCATTGTTCGGGGCTTATTTTGCTGGCCGCAGGGTCAGTCCAGACCAGATAGAAAGGCCCCGCTCCGGGTTTGGCCTTGCTCAGGCCCGGCCACGGATGCGCAGGATCCTCCACGGCGAGCCAGGCCCGGGAGCCGGTTTTTTGCAGCAGCGGCGCAGCGGGCATCTCGGCGGCGAAGCCATCAGTGGCCACGGCCTGCAGATGCGCATCGCCGGAAACACCTTCCAGCAACACGGACATCGGCACTGCGCGGTAATGCATCTCGCGTTTGTAGGAGACGTCCCCGGGAATGTCGATATTCCGGGCCTCGGGATGGCTGAGCAACTGGGAGGTGTCCCAGGTGTGCGCGCCATTGGCCAGCTCGACAGTCAGTTGGGCAGCATGAAGCGGCATCGCCAGCAGAATGCCGGCCAGCGACAGCAATGGGCGCAAGATGTGGGTTACTCCGTAAGATCTCAGCCGAATAATCTAGTGAGGTTTGGCAAGATCAACAAGAGTGTGGTGGCGAAAACAATCAGTCCCGCTTGACGTACTTTCGAATGCTTGAACATGGCGTATGCCTTCTTTTTGTTATTCCTGAGCGACAAAAGCTTCCCGCCCTCATAAAGAAGAAGCGGCAGCTGGCAAAGGTGAAATCCAAAGAGCAGGTGTCCCGACAAGTAGCCGGTGACGGGGCGCTGTAATGAAAAAACTTTGTTATTGCGCCTCTGCTACAGACTTAACCTTAGAGCCCGCGTGCGACGCGGCTTAGATCGGTTTGGTATGAATAATTCGATTTGGTTAGGAAGAATGGTGATAAAGCCTTTGGCCAGTATCGGACACTCCCTTGCTAGACACCTTGGGCCAGATTCAGAGGTGTCCGATAGCTCACTACCGTTCGTCCGAGTCCGAAACTTCCTACAACGAGCTAACCTTCATCACAGTCAACAGAACTGAGCACTTCGATCATTGAACATATCTGTGTGACGGTTAGGGTGCCAACAGAATAAAAATCCAGCAGGGCAGCGAGGAACACAATGACTGAGGCGTTTATTTACGACGCGTTGCGCACGCCACGAGGCAAGGGCAAGGCTGACGGATCGCTGTACAGCGTCAAGCCGGTGAATCTGGTGGCGGGGCTTTTGACCGAGCTGCAGTCGCGCAATTGTCTGGACACCCGCCAGGTCGACGACATCGTATTGGGTTGCGTCACGCCCGTGGGCGACCAGGGCGCTGACATTGCCAAGACCGCCGCACTGGTGGCCGATTGGGCCATCGACGTGGCCGGGGTGCAGGTCAACCGGTTCTGCGCCTCAGGGCTTGAAGCGGTCAACCTGGGGGCCATGAAAATTCGCTCGGGCTTTGAGGACATGGTGGTGGTCGGCGGCGTGGAGTCCATGTCGCGGGTGCCGATGGGCAGCGATGGCGGCGCCTGGGTGCTCGACCCGCACACCAATCTGCACACCCACTTCACCCCGCAAGGCATCGGCGCGGACCTGATCGCCACGCTGGAAGGCTTCAGCCGCCAGGACGTCGACCATTTTGCCCTGCAATCCCAGCAAAAGGCTGCGCGCGCTCGCCAGGCAGGCGCGTTCAAACGCTCGCTGGTGCCGGTCCGGGACCAGAATGGCGTGCTGTTGCTCGATCACGACGAATTCATTCGCGCCGACTCAACCCTCGAAGGGCTTGGCGCACTCAAGCCCAGTTTCCAGGCCATCGGCCAGCTGGGCTATGACGCCACGGCCTTGCGGGTCTACAGCTACGTCGAGCGGATCGAGCATGTGCACACGCCGGGCAACAGTTCGGGCATTGTCGACGGCGCGGCGCTGATGCTGCTGGGTTCCGAGCAAAAAGGCCGGGAACTGGGGCTCAAGCCCCGCGCAAGGATCGTCTCGGTGGCGGTGACCAGCACCGATCCGACCATCATGCTCACCGGCCCTGCGCCTGCCACGCGCAAGGCGCTTGCACGGGCAGGGCTGAGCATCGATGACATTGATCTGTTCGAGGTCAACGAGGCCTTCGCGTCTGTGGTGCTCAAGTTCATCAAGGACATGGGTGTCGATCCGCACAAGATCAACGTCAATGGCGGCTCGATTGCCCTGGGCCATCCGCTGGGCGCCACGGGCTGCATGATTCTGGGCACCTTGCTCGATGAACTCGAGGCGCGGCAGTTGCGCTATGGCCTGGCGACCTTGTGCGTCGGCGGCGGCATGGGGGTCGCGACCATCATCGAACGGGTTTGATTGCCCGGCGCACGGTGTGTTTATTGATGCATATATAACAACAGCTTCAGGAAGAACGACCGCATGACTGATGCCATCCAGTACGAAATCGGCCCCGATCAGATCGTCACGCTGACCCTGGACATGCCTGGCCAACAGGCCAACACCATGAATGGGACCTATCGCCAGGCCATGGAGCAGACCGTCGCCCGGCTGCAGGCCGAGCGCGACAGCATTCTGGGAGTGATCCTGCGTTCGGCGAAAACCACCTTCATGGCCGGTGGCGATCTCAATGAATTGATCCAGGTGGACAAGGCTCGCGCCCAGTGGTTTTACCAGATGACGCTGGACCTCAAGGCGCAGCTTCGCGCCTTGGAAACCTTGGGCAAACCGGTGGTAGCGGCGATCAATGGCGCGGCACTCGGCGGTGGCTGGGAGCTGTGCCTGGCGTGCCACGGGCGCATCGCGCTGGATGACAAACAAGTTCGTCTGGGCTTGCCGGAAGTCACTCTGGGCCTGCTGCCCGGTGGCGGCGGCACGGTGCGGCTGGTTCGCATGCTGGGGCTGGAAAAGGCGCTGCCCTTGCTCATGGAAGGGCGTTTGCTGAGCGCGCAGCAGGCCCTCAAGGCCGGCCTGGTCGATCAACTGGCCAGCGATGGCGATGACCTGTTGCGCAAGGCCCGTGCGTGGATTTTCTCCAACCCGGCGCCGGTCAAGGCCTGGGATGCGCCTGGTTTTCAGATTCCCGGCGGCACGCCGTCCCACCCCAAAGTCGCGCAAATGCTGGCGATTGCGCCGTCGATTCTGCGCAGCAAGACCCAGGGCTGTTATCCGGCACCGGAGAAAATTCTCGCCGCCGCCGTTGAAGGTGCGCAGGTGGACTTTCACACCGCCGAGCAGATCGAGGCGCGTTATTTCACTGAGCTGGCCACCGGCCAGATCTCCAAGAACATGATCGGCACCTGGTTTGCCCTCAACGAGCTGAACGCTGGAGAGTCGCGGCCCAAGGCGCCGCCGGTCTATCACATGCGCAAAGTCGGGATTCTCGGCGCCGGCATGATGGGCGCGGGGATCGCCTGCGTGACCGCCAGGGCCGGTGTCGATGTGGTGCTCAAGGACATCAACCTGGCCACCGCGCAGAAGGGCAAGGATTACACCGTCAAGGTGCTGGACAAACAGATCGAAAAAGGACGCCTGACGGTCGAACAGCGTGATGCGATTCTGGCGCGGATCAAGACCACCGGGCGCGACAGCGACCTGGAGGGCTGCGACCTGATTATCGAAGCGGTGTTCGAAGATCGCGAACTCAAGGCTCAGGTCAGCGCCGCCGCCGAGCAAGTGGTGGTGCCGTATGCGGTGATCGCCTCCAATACCTCGACGCTGCCGATCGCCGGGCTGGCGAGCGCGGTGAACCGGCAGGAGCGCTTCATCGGCCTGCACTTTTTCAGCCCCGTGGACAAGATGCGCCTGGTGGAAATCATCAAGGGCCCCCGCACCAACGACATGACCCTGGCTCGCGCGTTCGACTTCGTGCAACAGATTGGCAAGACGCCCATCGTGGTCAACGACGCTCGTGGCTTTTTCACCTCGCGGGTGTTCGCCACCTTTACCAACGAAGGCATCGCCATGCTCGGCGAAGGCATTTCTGCGGTGATGATCGAGACAGAAGCACGCAAGGCCGGGATGCCGGTGGGGCCGCTAGCGGTGTCCGACGAGGTGTCGCTGAGCCTGATGAGCCACATTCGCCAACAGGCGCGCAAGGATCTGGCGGCTGAAGGTGTGACGATGGCCGAGCACCCGGCCAACGCCGTGATCGATCTGATGCTCAACGAATACCAGCGCGCGGGCAAGTCGGCCGGCGGCGGGTTCTATGACTATCCCGAAGGCGAGCCCAAACGGCTATGGCCGCCGCTCAAGGCCCGCTTCGAAAAGTCCGGAGCGCAGACTGCCGGGCAGGATATCCGCGACCGGTTGCTGTTCATCCAGGCCATTGAAACCGTGCGTTGTATCGAAGATGGCGTATTGCGTTCGACCACCTGCGCCAACATCGGCTCGATGTTCGGGATCGGCTTTCCAGCCTGGACGGGCGGGGCGCTGCAGTTCATCAACCAGTACGGGCTCAACGACTTCATCGCCCGCGCGCAGTACCTGGCCGAGCGTTATGGCGAACGCTTCGAACCGCCAGCGTTGTTGCTGGAGAAGGCGCTGAACGGCAAGTTGTTCTGACCCTGTAGGAGCGCGCTTGCCGGCGGGGGCGGTGTGTCAGGCGACGAATGTGGTGCTGATCCACCGCGCCCGCCGGCAAGCCGTGCTGCTACGGGGCGTTGCCAGGCGGCGCACAAGCAAACACGCCCCTTGCCTTGACCCCGCCTTCAAGGCAGGCTTGGCTGTGTGCATTTTCGCCTTGTCGCTTCAGGTATTTTTATGTCGTTACGCATCTGCATTCTTGAGACCGACGTTCTTCGCCCGGAACTGGTGGATCAATATCAAGGTTACGGGCGGATGTTCCAGTCGTTGTTTTCCCGCCAGCCCATCGCCGCCGAATTCGTTGTCTACAACGTCATGCAAGGCAACTACCCGCCGGATTCTGAGCAGTTCGATGCGTACCTGATTACCGGTTCCAAGGCTGACTCTTTCGGTACCGACCCGTGGATCCAGACCCTCAAGACCTATCTGCTCGAGCGCTACGAGCGTGGCGACAAATTGCTGGGCGTGTGCTTCGGCCATCAGTTGCTGGCCTTGCTGCTGGGCGGCAAGACCGAGCGGGCGACCCAGGGTTGGGGCGTGGGTATCCACCACTACGACCTGGCGCCGGCCAAGCCATGGATGACCCCGGCGATGGACAAGCTGACGCTGCTCATCAGCCATCAGGACCAGGTCACCGCACTACCAGAAGGCGCGACGGTGATCGCCTCCAGCGACTTCTGCCAGTTCGCCGCCTACCACATCAACGATCAGGTGCTGTGCTTCCAGGGCCACCCGGAATTCATCCACGACTACTCGCGCACGCTGCTCGACATCCGTCAGGACGCGCTGGGCGAGCAGGTGTACAGCAAAGGCATCGCCAGCCTTGAAGAAGACCACCACGGCGCTACCGTGGCCGAATGGATGATGCGGTTCGTGGCGAACAAGCCGCAAACTGCCTGAAGCACCCTGATTCAACCGTAGCAGCACGGCTTGCCGGCGGGGGCGATTTCAAAGATGCCCCCGTCGGCAAGCCGTGCTGCGCGCGTGATTGTGAACCCTACAGCCACCCCGAGCGCTTGAAGTTGGCAAACAGCAAGGCGCAGCCCCCCAGAATCACCCCCAGCGCGATGAAGTAACCGTAGTGCCAGGTCAGCTCGGGCATGTTCTGGAAGTTCATCCCGTAGATCCCGGCAATTGCGGTCGGGAACGCCAGAATCGCCGCCCAGGCAGCGAACTTGCGCTGGGTCAGGCTTTGCCGCGATGACTCCAGCAACAGCCCGATCTCGATGGTCTGGCTGGCGATGTCTCGCAGGTTGGCCAGGTCTTCCATCTGACGCTTCACGTGAATCTCCACGTCCCTGAAATACGGGCGCATGTTCTTGTCGATGAACGGGAAACTGAGCTTTTGCAGTTCCTCGCCGATCTCGACCATCGGCGCCACGTACCTGCGTAGCCGCAACAGGTCGCGACGCAGGCTGTGGATGCGATGAATATCGGCCTCGTTCAGCTCGGTGCGCAGCACGCTGTGCTCCAGCTCTTCGAGTTCGCAATGAATGGCTTCGGTGACCGGCTGGTAGTTTTCGGTGACGAAATCGAGCAGCGCATAGAGCACGAAGTCCTCGCCGTGATGCAGCAGCAGAGGGCGGGCCTCGCAGCGCTGACGTACCAGCCCATAGGACTTGGAGTGACCGTTGCGCGAAGTGATGATGTAGCCCTTGCCCGCGAAGATGTGCGTCTCGATGAAGACCAGCTTGCCGTCTTCGCGGATCGGCGCGTAGGTGACGATGAACAGCGCATCGCCGAAGGTCTCCAGCTTGGGACGGCTGTGAACTTCCAGCGCATCCTCGATGGCCAGTTCGTGCAGGTTGAACTGCTTCTGCAGCGTGGCCAGCTCTTGGGCATTGGGCTGCTCAAGGCCGATCCAGACAAAATGCCCAGGCTTTTCAGCCCAGGCCGCGCCCTCGTCGAGGGTGATATTGGTGACCTTCTTTCCTTCACTGTAAACCGCGGCAGCGACAACTCGGCCCATGGTGATTCACTTCTTCTTTTCAGGAGGGACTGACACGCAGCTTAGCGCGCTCTCCTGATTCAGAGTCGATGAAAATCAGCGAGTTCGGGAGTTTTGTGCAACTTGTTCAACTGCGGTTTGGGCAGGCTGTGTATGTGCCTGCAATTGCTCGTCCATCTGTTCGATGCACGCTTTCATCTGCCCGTGGCACTGGGCGATCAGATCAGGAATATCGGCGTCGGTCAGGCGTGTGGTGGAGATCGCAGGCAGGGCGCGAATCATCACCCGACCGCTGTCCCAGGCACTCAGGCGCATGTCGCGCACATAGGTGCTGACGCACACCGGAATGATCGGCACACCGGCATCGACCGCCATCTGGAAGGCGCCGCGCTTGAAAGGCAGCAGGCCCTTGCCCAGGTTGCGCGTACCTTCGGGGAAGACCCAGATCGAGGTGTCCTTGCGTTGCAAGGTTTCGGTGGTCTTGCGGATGGAAAGACGCGCCCGCAGCGGATTGCCCCGGTCGATCAGCACATTTCCCGCCAGCCAGAACAACTGGCCGAAGAACGGCACCCATTTCAGGCTTTTTTTGCCGATGCACACGGTGCGCGGCGGCACGACATTGCCCAGGATGAACAGGTCATAGTTGGACTGGTGATTGGCGACGATCACGCAGGGGCGGCTCTTGTCGAAATTCGCCCCCATTGCCGCCTTGAGGCGCAAGCGCAGAATCCACATGGCTGGCAATGCATAGAAGCGCGCGCACAAGCGGCTGTTGTCCGGATTGAACGGGCGGCACAGGCCCAGTATCAACCCCAATGCGCCAGCCACGACAAAATGCACCGCCATTAGCAACATACGCAGGACAAACAGCATGCAGACCACTCTGGAAACAAAAAAAGGTGGCGCAGTGTACGGATGTGCACTTGAAGGGGCAATTGCCATGCAGACGGGTGGCGGGGGGTTACTTAAGCAGATGTTTCAAACACGCTGGTTTGGCTTGGCTCAAACGCGCACCCCGTAGCAGTGCGGCCGGGCGGCGTTCCGCTTGCCGGCGTCGGCGATTCCAACGACGCCGACGCCGGCAAGCCGTGCTGCTACGCGGGATATTCTTATGGCTTAGAACGAATGCTGTTTATCCAGCTCGATGGCCTTGTCCAGGGTTTCGAGGAAGTCCTTGCGCACTTTCAGCTTGGTGTGCTTGTGGGCCTTCATGTTGATCTTCTTCAACTGCAGGGCCACGGTGCGGGCGGTGTCGACCAGCTCCTCGGGTGCGACCACCTTGTCCAGGAAACCCGCTTCAACCGCAGCGTTGGGTGAGAACATCTCGCCGTTGATGACCGAGCGGCCGAAGGCGCTTTTATTCAGGCGGTCACGGGCCAGCTCGATCCCGGCGTGGTGCATGGTCATGCCGATCTGCACTTCGTTCAGGCCGATGCTGAACGGGCCGTCGACGCCGATGCGGTAATCGGCCGACAGCAGCAGGAATGCACCCTTGGCCACCGCATGCCCACCGCACGCCACGACAATCGGAAACGGATGCGAAAGCATGCGCCGCGCCAGGGTGGAACCGGCGGCCACCAGGCCCAGTGCGGCCTCGGGGCTTGAGGTCATGATCTTGAGGTCGTAGCCGCCCGAGAGAATCCCCGGCTGGCCGGTGATGATGACCACGGCGCGGTCCTTTTCGGCCTGATCCAGCGCGGCGTTGAATGCGGCGATCACGTCATCGCTGATGGCGTTGACCTTGCCGTTGCTCAGGGTCAGCGTGGCGACACCGTCATCCAGTTGATAGGCGACCAAATCACTCATGGGGGCGAGTCCTTTTTGTTTTGAATTGGCGCAGACGTTACCCACCCCCAAGGGCAAGGTAAAGCGTAAAGGATGACCGACAAGTCAGGGTTTCGGGCCGCGCGCAGGGCACAAAAGGTCGCGGCCCGAGGGAGGGGAGTGAGGTGTTAATCCGCGATGGCGTTGGCAGCGCGGTATTCTTCCCAGTCGATGCCGAGAGTCTCGGCTGCTTCTTTGTGGACGGCCAGGCGCGTGGCCTTGAGTTGCTCGGGGCTCTCGGCGATGAACGTCAATGCGAGTTCCCATGGCTCCATGGCTTGAGACTCTGCCTCGTCTTCAAATGCCCAGCGGATTTGGTCTTGCTGATCTTTGGGGGAGAGGTTCTTGATTTCGTCTTTCAACAACGGATTGGTGTCGATGTATTTCGCCAGGGCAGCGTCGATCCATTCTTCTTGATTCATGTGAGGTAGATCTCCTGTGGTTCGAGCTGACATTTTCTATTATAGGGATGCTGACGTGAGGACCGATTGTGCGTGATGTAGCCCGCGTGCGCCAGCCGAAGCGAATCCGTCGGTCGGTGGTGTGTTTGGGATTTTGATCTTCTTGCGCGATGGTACAGGCGCTGCCGAACGCGACTTAAAGGCGCCAGGCCCAGCCAGGAGCAAATCGTTTGCCTACTTTCCCGAAAGAAAGTAGGTCGCCCGTAAGGGGCGAAACCCATAAGTCCAACCACCGCGAAAACGGATATACACCCAATAACAGCGTCAACCGCCGACGCGAAGCGTCGCACAATGCATTCCCACGCAGAGCGTGGGAACGATCATCACACGATCAACCAATCACCATCGGTTTCTTAACATTACGGTGCGCATTACTGCCCAACAGCGGATGCGGACCATGATCCCCATAAACTCCCACCGGCTCCGGGAACGTACGCAACAGCGTGACGTACAACAGCGCCGCCAGCCCCAGCGTGATGGGCAGGCTGATGTCGATTCCGCCCGCCAGATTCCCCAGCGGCCCCACAAACTGCCCCGGCAGATTGACAAAACACAGCCCGATCGCAGCACTCGGAATCCACGCCCCCAGCCCGCGCCAGTTCCAACCATGCTCGAACCAGTAATGGCCGCCGCTCTGGCCGCGGGTAAACACCTGCAGATCCGCCGGATGATAGAAGCCGCGACGAATAATCAGCCCCAGCACCATGATCACGATCCAGGGCGAGGTGCAGGTCACGATCAACACCGCAAAAGTCGAAACACTCTGCACCAGGTTAAAGGCGAAACGGCCGATGAAGATGAAGGCAATGGCCGCGATACCGATCAGAATCGTCGCCTGGGCACGGTTAAGCAGGCGCGGAAACATGCTCGACATGTCCAGCCCCGTGCCATAGAGCGAGGTGGTACCGGTCGACATACCGCCAATGATCGCGATCAGGCACACCGGCAGGAAGAACCAGCTCGGCGACACCGCCAGCAAGCCGCCCACATAGTTGTTGTCAGTGATGTATTGCGGTGCCTGGGTGGCGACGATAGTGGCGGTGCACAAGCCGAACAGAAACGGAATCAGCGTGCAGACCTGCGCCAGAAATACCGACGCCATGATGCGTTTTTTCGACGTGTGACGCGGGATGTAGCGCGACCAGTCGCCCAGGAACGCACCGAATGAAACCGGGTTGCTCATGGCCAGCAGCGCCGCACCGATGAACGCCGCCCAGAAGCCTTCCGAACCTTGATTCACAGTGCCGGCAAAGCCTGCATCAAAACTGCCGCCAAAGGCAAAAATGCCTAGCAGGAACAACAGGCTGGAGGCGAACACCGCTATCTTGTTGACCCACAGCATAAAGCGGAAACCGTAGATACACACCACCAGCACCAGCACAGCGAACACGCCGTAGGCGACGGCCAGCGTCAGGTCGTTTTCAGGCACGCCGACCATGCGCTTGGCGCCACCGATCAGGGCATCACCCGAACTCCAGACCGACAGCGAAAAGAACGCCACCGCAGTTAACAAGGACAGGAAAGAGCCGACGATCCGCCCGTGAACACCAAAGTGTGCGCCGGACGACACCGCGTTGTTGGTGCCGTTGAGTGCGCCGAACAGCCCCATCGGCGCGAGGATGATCGAGCCCAGCACGATGCCCAGGATGATCGACCAGACACCCGCCTGGAAAGACAGCCCGAACAGCACCGGGAAGCTGCCCAATACCGCGGTGGCAAAGGTGTTGGCGCCGCCGAACGTCAGGCGAAACAGATCGAGGGGTCTGGCATCGCGCTGATCGTCGGGTATCTGTTCGACACCAAAAGTTTCGATAGTGGTAGTGGCTTGTGACATGACGTTTTCCTGCGCGCAGTCGTGTTGTTATGAGGCCGGATCGGGTCCGGCGCTGGCTTGGCAGTGATTGCTGTTAAAACGTAAGGCTTGTTGTAGGAATCAGTCCGGCGGCGGCCTCTATCGGAGCGCTCGCGGATGTCGGATTCAGGCCTTGGGCTGCTCCGACAAATGTTCATGACACGCCAGCCAACGCTGGCCGTCAAAGCGGAACACGATGGTTTCCCGCTCCAGAAAATGGCTTTCTTCGCTGCCGAACCGCACGTGGGTGGCGACATCGTGCATGAAGATCGCCACGTCGCCCTGCAGCTGGATGTGCACGTTGCTCGACTTGCAGCCGAGCACGGCAAGCCCGTCCGCTTGCCAGCCGTTCCACACTTCGCGATAGGCGGCGCGGGACAGCAGGGGAGCGGGCAAGGTATAGAAAAGGAACGTGGCGTCTTCGCTGAAGGCCGCGAAGTAGGCATCGGTGTCGTTGCTGGCGAAGGCTGCCACCAATTGATTGGCAGCGTGCTGAACGTGTTCTTTGAGGTGCGCAGTGGAGGTCATGGCCGTCTCGTTATTGTGATAATGGCGATGGGGCATGACTTTAAGCAGCTCTTACATCCGGTAACATCGGCGCCGATAAATACTTACTTCAGAAATTTCGGAAGTAATCCCAAGTTCACGGGTCAGTTTCCACCGGACTGAAAGAGTGCGCCCTTCACTGGCTGGCGAATTTTCCCACCGGATGGATCGAAGCACGCACTGTTGTACGTCGGCGCGACACAGGTCGACGGTACTCCAGGCGGTGGAGGGCGGATAGCCTGCATATGGTCGGAGATTTCTTTCTCGTTGGTGATGATGATCTTCCTGCGCCGGCTCACCTGCAGAATATCCGTGGCGTTCTTGTTCACCCGATGAGGAAAGTCCCGCTCTTCCCAGTCACTGGAAAGCCGCGAACTGGCAGGGCGCTGCAACATCGCGCTACCGACGTAGTCCGGGCACGGCGTCGAGGCAAAACTGACCTTGCCGTCGTGAGACACACATTTGAACACTTCAGCGTTAGCCGCGCCGCACAGGCACACTGCGAGCGTCGTGAGCACGATGTCAAAACGTTTCATCCAAACTCCCCCTGAATGGCGCAAGGCTACCATTCAAGAAAGGGACTGTCAGCGGACACCGCGCTCAATGGGCTTCATGACTGGCCTTTTGCACCCGAGCCAATGCCAGGGCGACGAACATATCGGCATCGCCTTGCAGCACACGCAAGTGATCTTCCACATGATCGATATCGTGGCGTTGCTCCCGAGTGTCGACCAGTCGCGTGACTTCACACAGTGCGTTGGCCGTGACCCACAGGCTCTGACGCAACTGGCCGATGATCCTGACCACGCTCTCGGCGCTGGTAGAGTCTTGATCGGCAAGCTCTGACTGACTCGCGATCAATGAAGGGAACACCGGCATCTCCACCCGGTTGCCCGAATCTATACCCGTGACCACGCGACTGATGTCCACGCCGGCGGCCGCGATACGGAACAGGTAGTCAGCACGTGGCAGACGCTGCCCGCTTTCATAGTGGCCCTGTGCATTGGCCTCCACGCCACCAATCGCGCCGAGGGCGCTCTGGGTGAGTTTCAATCGTTTCCTTTCTTGTCTGAGACGTTTACCGATACCGTTCATCAACCTACTCCTGCGAAATTCGCGCCTCGATGTTGATACGGAGGCGCGCAATGGGGGCTGGAATACGGGCTGGGTGATTCAGGGAAGAACTAGCCTCGTACTAAGTAGTGACGCCCAAGTGGGGGAGCACCGAATAGACAGTAGCTGGTCAATTGAGGGGAGAGCGAGGTTTCCGATGGTCTGCGGCGGGCAAGACAAGCAAGCCAGTCGGCTGGAAACGTAATCTGCTCCAACGGGTGTGTTCGGCATCCGTATGGATGGGAAGAGAGACGCGCCATTGAGTAAAGACGCCAGAAACGAAAAACCCCTGGATTCTCAAGGAATCTCAGGGGTTTCGTTTACATCGAATTTGGCGGTGAAGGAGAGATTCGAACTCTCGATACAGTTTCCTGTATACACACTTTCCAGGCGTGCTCCTTAAGCCACTCGGACACTTCACCGTATCTCGCTAGACGTTCAGTCTGTCGAGGCGCGCTAATGTAGTCGAAAGCTTTCCCGAACGCAAAACTTTTTTTCAGAATTTTCATGCGCTTAAGCAAAAACACCACGCCCGGGCCTCTTTTGGGAGGTCCTGAGCGTGGCGGGGTGGGGGCGGGCGTCTGGATCAGGCGCCGAAGCCACCGTCGATGGTCAAGCTGGCGCCGGTGACGTAGCCTGCTTCGGGCCCGGCGAGGTAGGCGACCATGGCGGCGATTTCTTCGGACTTGCCGTAGCGCGGCACGGCCATCAGGCCGATGAGCGATTCGGCGAAGTCGCCGTCAGCCGGGTTCATGTCGGTGTCCACCGGACCGGGTTGCACGTTGTTGATGGTGATGCCGCGTGGGCCCAGGTCACGGGCCAGGCCTTTGGTCAGGCCTACCAGTGCCGACTTGCTCATGGCGTACACGCCGCCACCGGCAAAGGGCATGCGGTCGGCGTTGGTGCTGCCGATGTTGATGATGCGACCGCCGTCCTTCATATGACGGGCTGCTTCCTGGCTTGCGATGAACACGCTGCGTACGTTGATCGCCAGGGTGCGGTCGAAGTCTTCCAGGCTGAACTCTTCCAGCGGGGCGATGGCCAGCACGCCTGCGTTGTTGACGAGGATGTCGATGCTGCCGAAGGTTTCAACGGTTTTGCTGACGGCGTCGCGGATGGCCTGTTCGCTGGCGCTGTCGGCCTTGATGGCCAGTGCCTTGGCGCCGGTTGCGGTGATGCTGTCTTGCAGGGCGCGGGCTTTGTCGTCGGAGCTTACATAGGTGAAGGCAACCGCTGCGCCTTGTTCGGCCAGGCGTTTGACGATGGCAGCGCCGATGCCGCGGGAGCCGCCTTGAACCAGTGCTACTTTGCCAGTGAGGTTGGTTGGGTGAGTCATGTCGATCTCCTGTAACCATTTGAGCCGTGAGTGGATGGGTTCAGTATCGGTATTTGATTACATTCACGGTAGCCGGTAATCGTGATGTTCTGTTTAAACCGTAAGTTTGAAATTGGTATGCGAGGCTGAAGAAGGCTGTTGCAGCGTAGTACGCAACGGCACAATCTCACGCTCTTCTCGCAATGATTTCCCGCTGATGGAGCACCTATGCTGATTCACCCCAAGGCCGCACTGGTCATCATCGACATGCAGCAAGGCATTAACCACCCCAAACTTGGGCGGCGCAACAACCCCGACGCCGAGCAACAGATGCTTGCGCTACTTGCGGCATGGCGCCAGACCGGGCGTACGGTGATTCATGTGAGGCATTTCTCGCGGTCAGAAGATTCTGTGTTCTGGCCCAAACAATCAGGCGTCGAATTCCAGCCCCCATTCCTGCCGTGGGACGGGGAAGGGGAGTTGCACAAGCAGGTGCCGGACGCGTTCTGTCATTCGGCGCTGGAAGGCTGGCTGCGGGCGGACGGGATCACTCAGGTGGTGATTGTCGGCGTGATTACCAACAACTCGGTGGAGTCGACGGCCCGAACCGGGGGCAATCTGGGGTTCGAGGTGATCGTGCCCCATGACGCGTGCTACACCTTCGACGGTGCGGATTTCTTTGGGCACCCGCGCAGTGCCGAGGAGATTCACGGGATGTCGCTGGCCAATCTGCATGGCGAGTATGCGCAGGTGGTGGCGACGCAGGAGATTTTGCAAAACCTCGCCAGCTAACGCGATCCGTAGCAGCACGGCTTGCCGGCGGGGCGGTGTGTCAGGGAGTTCATCTGAGACTGATACACCGCTCCCGCCGGCAAGCCGTGCTGCTACGGAAGCGAGCTGGCTTTACAACCTGAACCGCGCCATCTGCGCCGCCAGGTGCGCTGCCTGTTCCGACAGCCGCTGGCAGTCCTGACGGCAGGCCTTCACATCGCTCACCGTGGACTGCGCCAGGTCCGCGATGCCCTGCACGTTACGGTTGATTTCCTCGGTCACGGTGCTCTGTTCTTCGGTAGCCGCCGCGACCTGCTGGTTACGGTCGGTGAGTTCTTCCACGTGGCCTGCGATGGCGTCCAGGGAGTTGCCGGTGCGCCGGCTGGCTTCCACGCCAGTGCCGGTCGCGGCCTGGCCCGAGCGCATGGAGCTCACGGCCTGGTCGGCGCCGCTCTTGAGTTCGCCCATCATCTGCTGGATTTCTGCGGTCGCGCTCTGGGTACGCCCCGCAAGCGTGCGGACTTCGTCAGCGACCACCGCAAAACCGCGGCCCATTTCGCCGGCGCGGGCGGCCTCGATGGCGGCGTTCAGCGCCAGCAGGTTGGTCTGTTCGGAAATGCTGCGAATGGTGCTGAGCACCTGGTCGATGGTGGAAATCTGCAGCGCCAGGTTTTCCACTGCGCCTGCAGCCGTGCCGACGCCGTCGGACATGCTCTGGATGTGGCTGATGGATTCACCGACGACTTTTTTCGCCGACGTCGCTTCATTATGGGTATTGCGCGACACGTCGGCAGCAGCACCGGCGTTGCGGGCGATTTCCTGCACGGTCAGGCCCATTTCGTGAACGGCCGTGGCGACCATGTCTGTCATCTGTTGTTGCTTGAGCGCACGGGTGGAGGTGCTATCGACCACATGGGCGACATCCACCACGCTGTGGCGCAACTGCTCGCTGGTCTGCAGGACGTCGCCGATCAATTGGCGCAGGCTTTCGATGAAGCGGTTGAAGCCGCGAGCCAGATCGCCCAGTTCGTTGGCGCGGCTGTCGTCCAGGCGGCGGGTCAGGTCGCCCTGGCCGCTGCCGATGTCGACCAGCGCTGTTGTCACTTGCTGAATCGGCCGGACGATGCCGCGCGCGATCCACGCCACAAAACCGAGGAAGCACAGCACCACTGCCAGGCTGATCGCCGAGATGGTGGTCAGGGCGTCCTTCGCCGGGCCGTAGACCTCGGCCAGTGGAACCTCGCTGACCAGCGTCCAGCCCAGGGAGGCAACGGGTTTGGCGACAGCCACATACGGCTGGCCATTACGCTCGAACTCCAGGGCCTGGCCGTTGCCGCTCTGGTTGAGCAGGGCGGCCGCCGCGCCGTTGCCCACCAGTTGCGTCAATGATGCCCGGTCATTCAGGTCGGCGTCGGGGTGCACCTTGATCTTGCCGTCGGGGCTGACCAGATACACCTGGCCGGCCTGGCCGAAATGGAAGTCCCGCACCATCTGCGACAGCGCGCTCATGCTGAACCCCAGGCCCGCCACCCCGACCACCTGGCCGTTGTGTTCGATGCGCTGGTTGATGAACAGGGTCGGCACCTTGGTGGTGGCGTCGATATCGATGTCCAGTGAGCGCTGCTTGTTGCTGTCCAGGAATCCGTAGAACCAGTTGTTCTGCGCAGGGCCCCGCACCAGGGTGCGGTCGGCGCCTTTGCTGGTGATGTACAGGCCGCTGTCCTTGGCGACGATGAAGGTGGTCAAGGCGTTGTGCTGCTCCTTGATCTTGGCCAGGTAGCGAATGAAGCCCGGTTGCTGCGTGGCGTCTTCGCCGCCTGCCAGCCACTCAGACACCAGGGTGTTGTCGGCGATGTCGCTGGCCGCGGTGAGCGGTGCGGCCAGCAGGCGTTCCAGATCGTTGCGGATCGCTTCGACGCTGGCGGGCATCGCTTGCTGGAGCAGGTAACGATCAGTGAGTTTGTTCAGGGCAAAGGCGTAGATCCCGATGACGATCAGGCTGCTGATGACCAAGGCCGCACCCATGCTCAGGGTCAATTGCCACTGAATACTCTTGCGCCAGACAGGCATAGAAAACTCCGGATAAACGAGCGCACAACCACGATGGAACAGTGCGAGTGACTCGGCCGGAGCAATAAACAGGCCATTAATCTGATCGAGTGGTCAGGTTGATAATCTTTTAACGACCCTAAAGCACCGTATATCAAGGGCTTGAACCGTCCGGCGGAATTTTCCAGAGAAAAATCCGTGGGATGTTGTGTACAAAATCTGAGTATTTTTGGAACAAAATTACGACAGCCGTTCACGGGCGTGCGCGATACACGTGCAGAACACGTCCCATCGCTGCCATTCGCCTGACGCCTGATTTCCACGGCATCGTCAAAAACCCTTCGTCGTATCGTCATATGCCGCCCACAAAACGGTCATTTTCACTTGATATAAGCCTCTGCAACCGAAAAAACCGACACGTCCCGTAGAGTCCGTCATGGAAGTGAGCGCATGAGAATACTGATCACCGGCGCGGCAGGTTTCATCGGCTTTCACACGGCCAGGCGTTTGTGCCGTGACGGTCATCAGGTGGTAGGGATCGACAACCTCAACAGCTATTACAGCGTCGAACTGAAACAGGCCCGGCTGTCGCAACTGGCTGCCCATAGCCACTTCGAGTTTCACCGGCTGGATCTGGCGGACAAACAGGCGCTGCTGGAGCTGTTCGCCGGGCAGCGTTTCGATCAGGTGATCCATCTGGCCGCCCAGGCCGGTGTGCGCTATTCGATCGACAGTCCGGACACCTATGCGCAGAGCAATCTGGTGGGCTTTCTCAACGTGCTGGAGGCCTGTCGAGCTTACAAACCTTCCCACCTGATCTACGCCTCAAGCAGCTCGGTGTACGGCCTCAATCACAAGTTGCCCTACGCCACGAGCGATGCGGTCGAGCAGCCGATTTCCTTCTACGCCGCGACCAAGCGCGCCAATGAGCTGATGGCCCATTCCTACGCCCACCTCTACGGCATTCCTACCACCGGCCTGCGCTTTTTTACCGTTTACGGGCCTTGGGGCCGGCCGGACATGGCGTTGTTCAAGTTCACCGATGCCATCCTCAAGGGCCAGCCCATCGATGTGTACAACGATGGCGCGATGTCCCGGGATTTCACCTACATCGATGACATCGTCGAAGCCCTGGTGCGCCTGATTCCGTTGCCGCCCGAGCCCGAAACCGGCGCGCCGAACAAGGTCTACAACATCGGCTTCGGCTCCCCGGTGAAGCTGCTGGATTTCATCGAATGCCTCGAAGACGCGCTGAACATCCGCGCCATCAAGCACTTCATGCCGCTGCAATCAGGCGATGTCCTCAACACCTGGGCAGACACCCGCGAGCTGGAAGCGCGGGTGGGTTTCCGGCCTCAGGTCACGGTGTCGACCGGTGTGCCGTCGTTCGTCGATTGGTACTGCAGTTATTACCGGGTTTAACCGTTCCCTCTTTTGTCTTTTGCAAGGAATGTCATGCAAGAACGCCCCTATGTGTCGGTTCTGATCCCCGCCAAGAACGAAGCAGGCAACATCATTCCACTGCTTGAAGAAGTGCGCGCCGCGTTCGCGGGCCAGGCGTTCGAAGTGATAGTCGTCGACGACGGCAGCACCGACGCCACCGCTGCCCAGTTGCGCAGCCTGCAGGAAGGCGGCTACAGCCAGTTGCGCGTGCTCAGCCATGCCCGCTCCCTGGGCCAGAGCACCTCGGTGTATCACGCCGCCGAAGCGGCACGCGGCCACTGGCTGGCGACCCTCGATGGCGACGGGCAGAACGATCCGGCCGACCTGCCCCGCATGCTCGATCTCGTGCGCGGCTGCGAAGGCAAGGCCGACGGCGTGAAGCTGGTGGCCGGGCACCGGGTCAATCGCCAGGACACCGCCAGCAAGCGCTGGGCCTCGCGCTTTGCCAACAAGTTGCGCAGCAGCCTGCTCAAGGACCAGACCCCGGACACGGGCTGTGGCATCAAGCTGATCGAGCGCGAGGCGTTCCTGCGCTTGCCGTATTTCGATCACATGCATCGTTTCATTCCGGCGCTGATCCGTCGCCACAACGGCCGCATGCTGGTGCACCCGGTCAATCACCGCGAGCGTGGGGCAGGGGTGTCCAACTACGGCAACCTCGACCGCGCGCTGGTGGGCATCCTCGATCTGTTCGGCGTGTGGTGGCTGATCCGCCGCACCCGGCTTGACGTCACGGCACGGGAAAGCGAGGTCTGAAATGGGCACAGAATCGTTATGGCTGGTGGTGGGGTTCATCGGCCAGTTGGCGTTCACCGGGCGTTTCGTTCTGCAGTGGCTGTACAGCGAATACAAGAAACGCAGCGTGATTCCGGTGGGCTTCTGGTACCTGAGCATCATCGGCAGCGCGTTGCTGCTGGCCTACGCCATCTACCGGCAGGACCCGGTGTTCATCGTCGGGCAGTCCTTCGGGTTCATCGTGTACCTGCGCAACCTGCAGTTGATCGCCAAATTCAAAGAGCAGCCGGGCATCGTCGAACAGAAGGATTGAAGCAGTGCGGATTCGATTGGCTAGCCCGCGGTTGGAGTTTCGGTTTTTTATCCTGTTGTCGGTGTTGCTGTTGGGCGCAGGGCTGGGTTGGCGCCAGCCGCTGAACGTCGATGAAGAGCGCTTTCTGGGCGTCGCCCTGGAGATGCTGCAGAACGGTTCCTGGTTCATTCCCCATCGTGGCGGGGAAATCTACGCAGACAAACCGCCGCTGTTCATGTGGACGGTGGCGTTGTTCGTGCAGCTCACTCATCTCCCGAAAGTGGCGCTGTACCTGCCCGCGCTCATCGCAGGCGCCGTGACCACCGGTTGCCTGTATGACCTGGGTCGGCGCCTGTGGGGGCGGCGGGTCGGGGTGATTGCCGCGCTGCTGTTTCTTTGCACCTACCAGAGCTACAGCATTTTGCAGACCGGGCAGATCGACGGCTTTCTGGCGATGTGGACGATTCTGGGGATCTATGGCCTGTGCCGGCACCTGCTGCTCGGCCCCGACTGGCGCTGGTATTACATCGCCTGTGCGGCCATGGGCTTTGGCATCATCAGCAAGGGGGTGGGGTTTCTGCCGGTACTGATGCTGATTCCTTACGCATACGCCGTGCGCAAAGGCTGGAAGGGCGTCGTGGCGATGCCGTCCGGCAGCGCAAAGAAGTGGTGGCTGGGCTTGCTGGTGGCCCTGGCTGCCATCGCGGTGTGGCTGGTGCCGTTGCTGGTGATCGTCGCTCAGGGCAGCGCGGACAGCGTGGCCTATGCCCAGGAAATCCTCTTCAAGCAGACGGCGAGCCGCTACGCCAACGCCTGGGATCATCGCGAGCCGTTCTGGTATTTCTTCGTTCAGGTCATTCCCAAGTACTGGATTCCGATCCTGTTCATGCTGCCGTGGCTGGTGCCGGCGTGGCGCAAGCAACTAATGCGGCATGATGGTCGGGTGCTGGTTCTGCTCGGCTGGGTCCTGCTGGTATTGGTGTTTTTCAGCATCAGCACTGGCAAGCGCAAGCTGTATATCTTCCCGGCGGTGCCGGCGCTGGTGCTGGTCAGCGCGCCGCTGATTCCGTGGCTGCTGCGCCGATGGTTCAGCACGCGGCCCAAGGGTCGGACGGTGTTCGTGTGGATGACGGTGCTGTGGCTGTGCGCCTGGTTTGTGCGCGGTTTCGTCGAGCCTCGCCATGAGCGCATCAACCCCCATGAAACCATGATGCGCGACGTGGCTGTGCTGACGCAGAACGCCGAAATTGTGCTGGTGGACTGGCGCGAGGGCCACTGGGTTTTCGCTCAGCAGCCGCTGGTGCATTTCGGCTTCAAAGACACGCAACCGCTTGAGCATTCGGTGATGTGGCTGCGCAGCCATCCGAACGCCTATGCGCTGGTGCCCGCGCAGGATATGGCGCGTTGCTTTGATCCGCAGAAGGCCCGCAGCGTGGGTGATACCTCCCGCGCCGAATGGTTTCTGGTGGGGGCCGATGCGGACAATGGCAAGTGCCAGGCAACGTTGCCAGACAAGGCCTACCGCTTCGTCTGGCACACGCCTCTGTAAGGTGCCTCAGGCGTGCTGCACACCGGCACGCTTGAGCAGCTTCTTGCAGCGCTCGGACAAGTGCACCACGCGCAGGTGCTTGCCGGCTTTCTCATAGCGTTCGCGCAGGGTCATCAGCGCCGCAATCGCCGAGTAGTCGACGAAGCGCAGGTGGCGGCCGTCCAGGGTCACAACGGCGGGGTCCTGCGCGGGATCGAACTGGTTGAGAAAGGTCGTGGTCGAGGCGAAGAACAGCGTGCCGTGCAGGTGGTAGAGCTTGCTGCCATCGGGCTCGACGTGGCTGTCGGCATAGAGTTCGCGGGCCTGTTGCCAGGCGAAGTTGAGCGCTGCGATCAGGATGCCGAACATCACCGCGGTGGCCAGGTCCGTCAGCACGGTGACGATGGTCACCGCGATGATTGCCAGCACGTCGTTCAGCGGCACCTTGCGCACGACGCGCAGCGAGGCCCAGGCGAAGGTCTGCTGCGACACCACGAACATCACGCCCACCAGTGCGGCCAGCGGGATCCGTTCGATCAGTGGGGAGAGAAACAGCACGAACATCAGGATCATCACCCCGGCCACGATCCCCGATAGCCGACCCCGGCCGCCGGAACTCAGGTTGATGACGGTCTGGCCGATCATCGCGCAGCCACCCATACCGCCGCACAGGCCCGATGCGATATTGGCTGCGCCCAGCGCCACGCATTCTCGGTCGGGGTAGCCGCGGCTTTCGGTGATTTCATCGGTGAGGTTGAGGGTCAGCAGGGTTTCCAGAAGGCCCACCAGCGCCATCAGGATCGCGTAGGGCGCGACGATGCGCAGGGTTTCGAGGTTCCACGGCACCTGCGGCAGCGCCAGGCTCGGCAAGCCACCGGCGATATGGGCCATGTCGCCCAGAGTGCGGGTGGGCAGCGCGAAGCAGTACACCAGAAGGCCAACACCGAGAATGGCCACCAGCGCAGGAGGCACCGCGCGGGTCAGGCGTGGCAATAGATACACCACGGCCATGGTCAGCGCGACCAGCCCCAGCATCAGGTACAACGGCGTGCCGCTGAGCCATGAGTCGCCGTTCTTGAAGTGTTCGAGCTGGGCCATGGCAATCACAATCGCCAGGCCGTTGACGAAGCCGAGCATCACCGGATACGGCACCATCCGCACCAGCTTGCCCAGGCGCAGCACGCCAAAGGCAATCATCACCAGCCCGCCGAGCAGCACCGTCGCCAGCAGATACTCCACGCCGTGTTGCACCACCAGCGCAACGATCACCACCGCCATGGACCCCGCCGCCCCCGAAACCATCCCCGGCCGACCGCCAAACAGGGCAGTGAGCGTGCAGATAATGAACGCGCCGTACAGGCCCATCAACGGATTGAGATGCGCCACCAAGGCAAAGGCGATGCACTCGGGCACCAGGGCAAAAGAAGTGGTCAGGCCGGCGAGGACATCGGCGCGTAGACGAGCGGGTTTCATGGAGTTCCTGAATGCGAAGCGACAAAGGCGGGGATGTTACGGAATGTGAGCCGTCTTTTGTAGCAGTACGGCTTGCCGGCGATTGCGGTCTTGAAGGCGCCGACGCCGGCAAGCCGGACTGCTACGGGATGGTATCGCGCTTCAGATTTTGATCTTCATGCGCGATCGCCCAGACACCGCCGGGCGCGACGTCAAGGCGCCAGGCCCAGCCTGTCGCAAATGGTTTGGTGACTTTGCCGAAACAAAGTCACCCGCCGTAAGGGCGGAAAGCGCAATCAGCACCACCCAAAGAAACGGATATATACACTACTCTCGCGTCACCCGGGGACGCGGAGCGTCGTTCAAGGCGTTACCACGCGGAGCGTGGGAACGATCATCACCTTAAAGACGCAAATGAATTTATCTCAGTGTCCAGTCCACCGCGATTGTGTAACGATGTTTGGCTCAAACGCCCACCCCCATCGCCAAGGACAGAACACGGATGCTCGCCGCCCTCAGACACTACCCCGCCTCGGTCCAGTTGCTACTGTCCTCGTCCCTGTTCCTGACACTGGGCCGAGCGATCACCCTACCGTACCTGGTGATCTACCTCTCATCGAACTTCACCCTCAGCATCAGCGACATCGGCATGATCGTCGGCAGCGCGCTGATCGTAGGTTCCTTGCTGAGCCTCTACGGCGGCTACCTCACCGACAAACTGTCGAGCTACAAGCTGATCCTGTGCTTCACCGGCTTCTTCTTCGTCGGCTTCGTCGGCATGTGCGTCACCAGCCAGTTGTGGCTGTTCTTCCTGTTCCTGGTGTCGTTCAACTTCGCCTATTCGGTGATCGACATCGTGGTCAAGGCCGCCTTCGGCAAGCTGCTGCCGGTGGACGAGCAGAGCAAGGTGTTCTCGGTGCGCTACACCCTCATCAACATCGGTTATGCGGTGGGTCCCTTCATTGGCGCGGGGCTCGCGCAGTGGAACATGAAGCTGCCGTTCATGATGTCGGCGGTGCTGGGGTTGGGCTTTTTTGTGGTCTACGCCATTTATGGCGACCGCAAGCTGAGTTCAGCGGACCCGGCCAATGCGCCGGTGTCATTCCTGGCGGTGGGGCGGATTCTGCTCAGGGATTATCGGCTGGTCTGTTTCACCGTGGGCGGTGTGCTCAGCGCAGTGGTGTTCGGCCAGTTCACGGCCTACATCTCGCAGTACCTGGTGACCACAAGCACCCCGGAATTCACCTACAAGGTCATCAGCTCGGTGGTCGCAGTCAACGCGGCGGTGGTGATCTGCCTGCAGTATCTGGTCGGCAAACACATCAGCCATCAGCACCTCAATCAGTGGCTCACCGCCGGGTTCACCCTGTTCCTGATGGGCGTGGTGGGTTTTGCGATGTCGAGCACGGTGCTGCATTGGGCATTGGCGGTGGCGGTGTTCACCCTCGGCGAGATCATCGTGTTCCCCGCCGAATACATGTTCATCGACCGTATTGCCCCGACCCACCTGCGCGGCATGTACTACGGCGCGCAGAATCTGTCCAACCTCGGCGGTGCGCTGGGGCCGGTGCTGTGCGGTTTCGCGCTGGCGGCGCAGCCACCGGCGTTCATGTTCTATATGCTGGCGGGCTTTATCGTGGGCGGCGGCTGCTTCTACCTGCTGGGCGCGTCCTACTCCAGGCGCCACGATCAACAAACCCGGTAACGTTTTGCGATGACGCACCTTTCTCCTCTGGATGCCTGGCAGCAGGCGGTCGACACACAGGGTTTTCAGCCGGACGAGGCCCAACGCAAGGCCGCCCTGCAACTGCAAGAGTGCTGGAACGCCGTGCGCGCCGGGCGCTCCCATGGCGTGCCCAAGGGTGTGTACCTGTGGGGGCCAGTGGGGCGTGGCAAGACCTGGCTCATGGATCGCTTCTTCGAGGGCTTGCAGATTCCGGCCCGGCGCCAGCATTTCCATCACTTCATGCGTTGGGTGCATCAGCGCCTGTTTCAATTGACGGGCGTTGCCAAGCCACTTGAAGTGCTGGCCCATGAACTGGCCCAGGAAGTGCGGGTGCTGTGCTTCGACGAGTTGTTCGTCAACGATATCGGCGATGCCGTGATCCTCGGCGGCCTGTTGCGGGCCATGTTCGAGGAGGGCGTGGTGCTGGTCTGCACCTCCAATCAACTGCCCGAGCAGCTGTATTCCACCGGGCACAACCGCGAGCGGTTCATTCCGGCGATCACCGCGATCAATCACTACATGACCGTGGTGTCAGTGGACGGCGGCGAGGACCATCGCCTGCATCCGGGACAGGCTCAGCAGCGCTATTGGGTAACGGAAGAAAAAGGGCCGAGCGCGCTGGTCGAGGTGTTCGAGACTTTGAGCAGCGGCGAGTCAGTGTCGATCCAGCCGGTGCCGGTGGGGCGCCGTCATTTGCCGGTGGTGCGATGCAGCAAGACCGTGCTCTGGTGCCGCTATGCCGACCTCTGCGAGCAGCCGCTGGCGGCCATGGATTTCATCGAACTGTGCGATCGCTACAAGGCCGTGCTGCTGAGCGAAGTGCCCGCCTTGAGCGCGCCCCAACGTGAAGGGCGCATTGCCCGTGGCACGGAGGATGGTGTGGAGCAGGTCACGGCAGGCGATCGCGAACTGCCGCAGTTGTCACCTTACGATGACGGCGTGCGGCGGTTCATTGCGCTGGTGGACGAGTGCTACGACCGCAAGGTGCCGCTGTACGTCGAAGCGGCCATGCCGATGCAGGACCTGTACACCGAAGGCTACCTGGCCTTTGCCTTCCGCCGGACCTTGAGCCGGTTGCAGGAGATGCAACTGGCGCGGTTCGGGCATTGAGAACGCTGAGCCTCGGTCCCGTAGCAGTCCGGCTTGCCGGCGTCGGGGCCCTCAAGATCGCTGACGCCGGCAAGCCGGACTGCTACGGACCGAGGCGTTCGACAGGTAGCAGCACGGCCTGGCGTCAGGCCTGGCTTCTGCGCCGATGCCGCAACACATGCTTGGCGCCTTCGATCACCAGCACCACCACCGCCAGCCAGATCGGCAGGTAGGTCATCCACTCGTCACGCTGGATGGATTCACCCAGGGCCAGGGCGACGAACACCAGCAGCACAGGCTCCACGTAGCTCAGCAAGCCGAACACGCTGAAGGCCAATAGCCGGCTGGCGAAGATGTAGCTGATCAGGGCCGACGCACTGATGACACCCAGGATCGGAATCAACACATACAGGCGCGGCGACTGCTCCACCACCGATGGGTTGCCCTGGCAGATGAAGATGATGGCCACCGGCAGAATCAGCAACATGTCCCACCACAGGCCGCCCAGGTTGTCGGTCTTGAGCTTGCGCCGCAAGACGAAATACGTTGGGTAGCCTACGCACACCACCAGCACTTCCCAGGAAAAACTGCCCAGGCGCAGCAGTTCGTTGCCCACCCCGACGATGGCGCAGCAGGCGGCAATTTTCTGCAGGTGTGACAGGTGCTCGCCGTAGATCAGCCGACCCGTGAGGATCATGGTCAAGGGCAACAGAAAGTACCCCAGCGACACATCCAGACTGCGCCCGTGCAGCGGCGCCCACATGAACAGCCACAATTGCACGCCCATGAGAAACGCCGACAGCGCCATGACCAGCAGCAGCGCCGGGTTCTGGCGAATGCGGTTGGCCTGGGCACGTGCCAGTTTCCAGTCGCCGCTCCAGAGCATGAAGATCGTCACGCAAGGCAGGGTCAGCAACATCCGCCAACCGAAGATTTCCTCACCACTGAGCGGTTTCAGCAATGAGGTGTAGAAGTACATGACCGCGAAGAGGCAGGAGGCCATGACCGATAACGCAACACCCTTGTACACAGGGGCTCCTTTTCTGATTTCAATGAAGGCTTCCGGTGCCTGGCTCTGATGGCTGGCTGGCGTGAAGTGGCGCGCAGTTTAGCCGAAGGCGCCGGTGGCGTTGGTCTGCAATCTGGTAAACGTCGCTTCTGATGGCAGTAAACGACGCCTCTTTGGCAGAGAACGAAACCGCGCGCCGATTGAGCGCGAAAGCCGCCTGCCTCAAACTTTTCCTCAACGCGCCAACACCGGCGCGGCCCTTTGAGGAGCATCGCCATGACCCAAGAAATCGCCGGTATCAAGATCCCTGACAGCGCCCTGGCCCGCGCCACCACCGAGTACATTCGCGAGCAGGAAACCGACCTTCTGTTCAATCACTCCCGTCGTGTGTTCCTGTGGGGCGCCCTGACCGGCGAGCGCAAGGGCCTGAAGTACGACGCCGAGCAGCTGTACGTCGGCGCGATGTTCCATGACCTGGGCCTGATGGAGCAACACAGCAGCCCCGACCTGCGTTTCGAAGTCGACAGCGCCAACGCCGCCCGCGCGTTCGCTAAACCGTTCGGCCTTTCCGAAGGCGATCTGGAGCAAGTCTGGTTGTCCATCGCGCTGCACACCACGCCGGGTGTGCCGGAGCACCTGCGCCCCAACGTGGCCCTGGTGACCGCAGGGGTGGAAATGGACGTGCTGGGCATCCAGTACGATGCGTTCAGCGAGCAGCAGCGCGAAGTCGTGACCCACGCCCATCCGCGCGGCGATGAGTTCAAGGAATGCATCCTCTGCGCATTCGCCAACGGTTTCCGCCACAAGCCGGACACCACCTTCGGCACCGTCAACGCCGACGTGCTGGTGGATGAAGATCCGAAGTTCAAACCGATGAACTTCGTCAACATCATTCGCAGCTCGCCGTGGAAGGCTTGAGCCGTTAACGCCAAGGCCACAACTTGCCCGTAGCAGCACGGCCGGGCGGTGCTCCGCTTGCCGGCGTAGGCGATTGCGAGGGCGCCGACGCCGGCAAGCGGAGCGCCGCCCGGCCGTGCTGCTACGGGACGCTTGTTAATCTTTGATGAGGCATCTGTGAGGCGAAATCCTCAAATAACCCTCCTTCGACATCGCGCCAACCCCTGTTAGGCTCATGGCTGGTCGGCCCATGAAGGGCTGGCGTCGTTGCCAAGGGAGCCTGCATGACCTCCATCAGTACCGCCGCGCCCACCGTTCCGGGGCGGCTGGAACAGTTTTCCACCCGCGTGGCGTTCTTCATCACCGGGTTCAGCATCTCTGCCTGGGCGCCGCTGGTGCCTTATGCCAGGGATCGCCTCGGCCTGGACGACGCCGGGCTTGGCCTGTTGCTGCTGTGCCTGGGGATCGGCTCGATCCTGTCCATGCCCCTGGCCGGTGCCCTGACCGTGCGCTACGGCTGTCGGCGCATCATCCTGACGGTTGGCAGCATCGCCTGCCTGTGCCTGCCGTTGCTCGCCACCCTGACCCAGATACCGCTGATGGTCGCGACCCTGTTCATCTATGGCGCCAGCATGGGCGCGCTGGGGTGCGTGACCAACATTCAGGCGATCATCGTCGAGCGCGCCAGCGGCAAGACCATGATGTCGGGCTTTCACGGGTTGTTCAGTTGTGGCGGCATCGTCGGTGCGGCGGGCGTCTCGGCGCTGTTGAGCCTGGGCGTGTGGCCATGGCTGACCATGACCCTGGTGGCACTATTCATCGTTCTGGCCATGTACAAGGCCGGCCCCAATCTGCTGGGCTACGGCAGCGAGGCGGGCGGGCCTGCGTTCGCCATTCCCCACGGCGTGGTGCTGTTCATCGGCCTGATGTGCTTCACCGTGTTTCTCACCGAAGGCGCGATGCTCGACTGGAGCGCGGTGTTCCTCAGTACCCAGCGCGGCGTCGAACCCTCCTATGCAGGGTTCGGCTACGCGGTATTCGCCCTGGCGATGGCCATCGGCCGGTTGTGCGGCGACCCCATCGTGCGCCGCCTGGGCGTGCACCGGATCATCCTCTTTGGCGGCCTGTGCGCGGCGGTCGGCATGGCCGTGGCAACCCTGGTTACGCACTGGCAGGCGGCGCTTGTGGGGTATGCGTTGGTGGGCCTGGGCTGCTCCAACATCGTGCCGGTGTTTTACAGCGCGGTCGGACGGCAGAAGACCATGCCGGAGAATGTCGCGGTCCCGGCCATTACCACCCTGGGCTACATCGGTATCCTCATGGGCCCGGCGGGGATCGGCTTCGTCGCCCACCTCAGCAGCCTCGGCGCGGCGTTTCTCATCATCGAGCTGATGCTGCTGGGCGTGGCCCTCAGTGGTCGCTACCTGAAGGTGTGAGGCTCAGAGCGAGCGCGCCGTGCCCGACACGCGAATTGAACTGCCGGGCACGTCACTGAACGTGGCATGGATGCGCGAGCGGCTGCCCATGTCTTCACCCTGCACGATGTCGATGGCGCCGCCGTGATCCCAACGAATGTCGCGCAGATAGCCAGCGAACGCCGCAGATGCTGCGCCGGTGGCCGGGTCCTCGTAGACGCCGCCAAAGGCGAACGGGTTGCGGGTGTGGAACAGGCGGGGGCTTTCGGCGAACACCAAAAGGATAGTCACCAGGCCTTCGCGCACCATCAGCTCACGGCCGCTGGCGAAGTCATAGCGCATGTTTTTCAGGGTGTCGCGACGGTTCAGCGCCAGCACCAGGTGCTGTGCGCCGCCATTGATAAGGGCAGGGGGGATGCGCAGGTCGATGTCTTCGGCCTGCAGGTCGAACAGTGCCATGGCCGCACTCAAGAGCTCACGGCGGACCGGCTGGCTGTGGGTGGGCGGCGATTGCAGCGCCGCAGATATCAGCGAGCCTTGTTTGTAGCCTTCGACACTGATCCGCGCCTGGTTCAGTTGCAGTGGGTACAGCCCTTCGCCATAGCGCCCGGCCAATGCCGCACCCAGTGCAATGGTCGCGTGGCCGCAGAATGGCACCTCGGATTCGGGGGAGAAATAGCGCACGCGCCAGGCATCGCCCTCGGGCACCGCAAACGCGGTTTCCGAATAGCCGACCTCGGCGGCGACTGCCTGCATCGTGGCGTCATCGGGGAAGATTTCGCCAATCCACACGCCGGCCGGGTTGCCGCCTTGATCAGCGTCGGAAAACGCCGCGAGTCTGAGGATGTCCAGTGCCATGTTCGAAGGATCCTTGCGCCTTGGGGAAGTGGTGCAAGTTTCGTTCAATCAGGGCACCGGACACCAACCAAAAGTCCTTATGCGTGGGATTCGCCGGGTTGATGCTCAGGCGTAATACCGCTCCCGCCGGCAAGCCGTGCTGCTACGCGGCGGTGTACAACCAAAGCTTTTGATCGTGCTTGTGATCTTCGTGCGCGATCGTGCAGGCGCCGCCGAACGCGACGTTAAGGCGCCAGGCCGAACGCAGGCGTTGCGTAGTGGGTTGAGCGGCAGGGAAGCCGCGAAAGCCGTGCGGGCCATGGATGGCCCATCATGGCGGACCCACGGAGCGGCGCCGGAGTGAGGGAACCGGGACGAAGTCGCGGCCCAGCCTGTCGCAAATGGCTTTGGTTACTTTCCCCGAAAGGAAAGTGACCCGCCGTAAGGGCGGAAAGGTGAATACGCGTCACCGTCGCCAACGGATATGCTCGCCAAATTCTAAACCACTGTGACGCTCGCATTCGGGACATATCCGTTGTTGCGGTGGCTGGACGCAAGGGTTTCGCCCCTTACGGGCGACCTACTTTCTTTCGGGAAAGTAGGCAAACCATTTGCTCCTGGCTGGGGTCCTTCGGACTTCCCTCGCTCCGGCGCCGTTCCGGGGGCACGCTGTGATGGGCCATCCATGGCCCGCACAGCTTTCGCGGCTTCCTGCCGCTCATCCCCCTACACGACACCTGCGCTCGGCCTGGCGCCTTTACGTCGCGTTCGGCGGTGTCTGGGCCATGGCGCATGAAGAGCAAAAGCAAGATCAAAATCTAAAGCACAACTCCGCCCCGTAGCAGTCCGGCTTGCCGGCGTCGGCGTGTTCGAAATCGCCGACGCCGGCAAGCCGGACTGCTACGGGGTGGTGGCGGTTGATGCTCAGGCCGGAATCATCGCGAAACCGACACCGAAGCGGTTCCAAGCGTTGATGGTGGCGATGGCCAAGGTGATGTTGACCACTTCGGCTTCGCTGTAGTGCTCAAGCAGGGTTTCGTACTGGCCTTGAGGAGCGTGTTGGATCGACAGCTGGGTCAGGCTTTCGACCCAGGCCAGCACAGCCTTTTCCTTGGCGCTGAAGAAGGTGGTTTCGGCCCACACGCTCAGGGTTTGCAGACGGGCTTCGGTTTCGCCAGCCTTGCGTGCATCGTTGGCGTGCATGTTCACGCAGTAGGCGCAGCCGTTGATCTGCGAAGCGCGCAGGCGGATCAGCTCCAGCAGCGAGTTATCCAGGCCGGACTTGGCCAGTGCGGTTTCGAGACCGACCATGGCTTTGTAGGCTTCAGGGGATTTCTGGGCCCAGGAAATGCGCTTGTTCATGTGGTTTTGCTCCGTAGCAGAAAGGGAAAGTTCGTTGCAAGTGGCGTTACATTACGCTTCAGGTCGTAGGGACCGAATAGCCAATGGAACGGGTTCTGCGAAGACCAATTGCGCTGTTTTGCCGTGATTGGTCTCCTGCCAGCGATCACGCTTCATGAACGCCGCCGACACGCTTTGCGCCTTGTCCCGCCAGCCCGGCGCTCTAGCATGTGAGCCATCCATCACAAGGAGTCATCCATGTTTGCCGGATTCCAGAAAGACCAGCGCGACGTCAACGGCGTACAGATCGCCTACCGCATAGGCGGCAGCGGGCCGGGCCTGTTGCTGCTGCATGGCCACCCGCAGACCCACGTCATCTGGCACAAGATCGCCGAGCACCTGAGCCAGCATTTCACGGTGGTCGCCGCCGACCTGCGCGGCTACGGCGACAGCAGCAAGCCGCCCGCGACCGAGGATCATTCCAGTTACAGCAAGCGTGAAATGGGCCGTGACATGGTCGAGCTGATGCGCGCGCTGGGCTTGTCGACGTTCTCGATCCTGGCCCATGACCGTGGCGCCCGGGTGGCCCATCGTCTGGCGCTGGATCATCCCCAGGCCGTTACGCGCATGGCGTTGCTCGACATCGCGCCGACCCTTGCGATGTACAGCCAGACCACCGAAGCCTTCGCCCGTGCCTATTGGCACTGGTTCTTCCTGATCCGCCCGGCGCCGCTGCCGGAAATGCTGCTGCAGGCCGATCCCGAGCAATACCTGCGCAGCGTCATGGGCAGCCGCAGTGCGGGACTGGCGCCGTTCACCGACGAAGCGTTCGCCGAGTACCTGCGCTGTCTAAGGCTGCCGGGCGCGGCCCGCGGGGTATGCGAGGACTACCGCGCCAGCGCTAGCATCGACCTGGAACACGACCGGGCCGACATCGCGGCCGGCAATCACCTGACCTTGCCGTTGCTGGTGTTGTGGGGCGGCGAGGGGACCGTGGGCAAATGCTTCGATCCGCTCAAGGAGTGGCAGCAGGTCGCCACCGACGTGCGCGGCAAGGCGCTGCCGGGCGGGCATTATCTGGCCGAAGAAATCCCTGACGTATTGCTGGACGAAGTCATGCCATTTTTGCGTTAAACACTTGAGCAATCCTGTGGGAGCGAATTCATTCGCAATAGGCCGGTACAACCGAAAGTGCTGTATGGGATGTACCACCGCATCGCGAATGAATTCGCTCCCACAGTTCAATTCAGCCGTTTGATCGAATGCTGTGCCGGGGGGCGCGCCACCAGCTTCTCGCGCACCTTGTCATACGCCATGTTGAACACCATGGTGTACGGCAGGAACAACAGCAGCAGACCGATATCCAGCAGGAACGCTTCCCACAGGCTGATCGACAACCACCAGGCGGCCAGCGGCACCACTGCGACGATCAGCCCGGTCTCAAAGCTGATCGCGTGCAGGGCGCGGACTTTGAGCGTCATGGCAAACCCGACCCTGGCGCGCAGCCGGTCGAAGCCTGCGTTGAACAGCATGTTCCAGAGCATGGCGACGGTTGAGATCATCACCGTCATCGCGCCCATCTTGCCCAGCGACTGGCCGAGCACCCAGGCAAGGCCCGGCGCAAACAGCACCACGCCGATGAGTTCGAACAGCAACGCATGAAAAGCGCGCTCCTTGATGGATTTCGCCGCAACGACCGGCTTCGCGGCCTTGTTGTGCGCTGGGGTGGTAACTGGCATGACAACTTCACTTCTTGACTGGGCAGGCGTGCATTGTCATGGGGCAATGGACTAAAGTGAAAATTGTTCCCATCGGATAAACCGATGGATGAAGCAGAGTACTGCCATGAGTTACTCACCCGAGGCCCTTGAGGCCTTCGCCCAGACCATCGCCCTGGGCTCGTTCAGCGCGGCGGCCCGGCGCCTGGGCAAGAGCCAGTCGACGGTCAGCGAAGCAATATCCCGACTGGAGATCGACCTGGGCGTCGAGTTGTTCGACCGCTCCTCCAAACACCCGACATTGACCGAGGCGGGCAAGGCGTTGCACGGGCGCATCGAGGAAGTGCTGGCTGCGTCCGACAAACTGCGCCGTGCGGCGGGGCAACTGGCCGGGGGCGTGGAGCCGCGTCTGACCCTGGTGCTCTCCGACGCCAACCAGTTCGCCGAATTCGAGGCGCGCATGGCCGAACTTGACCAGCGCTTCCCGGAACTTGAACTCGAATGTGTGTTTGCCGAGCATGGCGATGCCATCAACCTGATTCAGACCGGGCGGGCGTCGTTGGGGTTGCTGTCGGCTCAGGCCAGCTACCCGCCGGAAGTGGGGCACGCGACCATCGCCGAGCGTGCCGACTTTGGCCTGTTCGTGTCCCACACGCATCCGCTGGCCGCCGAGAGCGCTGTTGATTATCACAAGCTGGCCGAGCATCGCGCGCTGCGCCTGAACACCATCATCGATGAAAGCATTCCTACCGATGACTTGCCCAGCGGTGCGCGGCGCAGCTGGTCGGCGCCCAATTATCTGTTGCTGATGGACATGGCGATCTTCGGCTTTGGCTGGTCGGCCCTGCCGCGCTGGCTGGTGCGTGGCTATGCCCAGGGGCGGCTCAAGGAGTTGCAGGTTCCCGGCTGGCCCCGCAGTTCGGCGGTGGACGTGATCTGGTCTCGACAGAAAAGCCTTGGGCCTGCCGGAGCGTGGTTGCTGGATACGTTGCTGGAGGGGCGGGGCGGGTATTGAGCATCGCGCAATCGCGCTTCTGGCCGGAGGCCGTGGGAGCTGGCTTGCCTGCGATTTGCCGCGAAGCGGTAGCAAACCCTGTGACAGCGGTCATCCTGATACAACCCAGGTGAATGGTTTTACTGCCGCTGCGCGGCAGATCGCAGGCAAGCCAACTCCCACGCCCTGCGGGCAGAATCAAAGCATGCGAGGCAAACTTTGCGTTTCGCAAACGATTGCGACCATCGGTCATCCTCCCGCCTCGTGCCCGGAACCCCTCTATTTCAAGGCTTGCCACTCTCCGATCGGTCACCACCTGCGGCTTTTTACCCGGCCATCACCATCCCCCTACAAAAAAGAGGTTGAATAGTCACAGTAAATGTTATTTAAATAACAAAAATAATAACGCCCCCGATGACTGTCAGGGGTGTGAACAAGGTACGACACACATGAACAAGATCGCGGTCATCGGCAGCAACATGGTGGATTTGATCACCTACATCGACCGGATGCCGGCCCTGGGGGAAACCCTGGAAGCGCCGGATTTCGCCATGGGCTGTGGCGGCAAGGGTGCCAACCAGGCCGTCGCTGCCGCCAAGCTGGGCGCCGATGTGCTGATGTTGAGCAAGGTCGGCGACGACATGTTCGCTGACAATACCCTGGCCAACTTCAAGCGCTTTGGCATCGACACCCAGTTCGTGCAGCGCGTGCCGGGCGTGTCCAGCGGCGTCGCGCCCATCTTCGTGCAGAGCGATTCGCACAACAGCATCCTCATCGTCAAAGGCGCCAACGCCCACCTCAAGCCCGCTGACATCGACGCCGCCCAAGCCGCCCTGCGTGACTGCAAGCTGATCGTCCTGCAGCTGGAAATCGAACTCGAAACCGTTTACTACGCGATTGATTTCGCCAAGGCCAACGGCATTCCCGTGTTGCTCAACCCGGCACCGGCGGTCAAGGGCCTGAGCCGCGAGCATCTGTCGAAGCTGGACTTCTTCATCCCCAACGAAACCGAGCTGGCGCTGGTCACAGGGCGGGTGGTCGATTCGGTGGACTCCGCCCGAGCCGCCGCCTTGCAGCTGGTAGAAGATGGCATTCGCCACGTGATCGTGACCCTCGGTGAAAAGGGCGCGCTGTACGTGGGCGAGGAGGGTGAGTTTCGCGTCGAAGGCGTCAAGGTCGACGCGCGCGACACCACCGGCGCAGGCGACGCGTTCATCGGTTGCTTCTCCCGCCACTGGAGCCAGGACGGCGACATGCGCCGCGCCATGACCCAGGCGGTTGCCTATTCCGCCTGCTCGGTCACAGGGCTGGGCACCCAGAGTTCCTACCCGGACGCTGCCACGTTCGGGCGTTTTCTCGACACGCTGTAAGTCACCCATGAGCCGCCGCGCCCCGACCGGTCAGCATGACCGGCAGGGCGGGGTATTCCCTGCACTTCACGGAGAACAACAATGACAAAGCCCGCGCTCCAACAATCACCGGACGGGTTCTACCTGAACCGCACGCCCTGGTTCGCCTTCATCCTGCTGTGCTGCTGCTTCGCGTTGTGGGCGGCGGCCGCGAGCATGAACGACGTGCTCATCGCGCATTTCAAGAAAGCCTTCCTGCTCAGCGATTTCCAGACGGCGTTCGTGCAGTCGGCGTTCTACCTGGGTTACTTCTTCGTGGCGATTCCGGCGGCGCTGGTCGTGCGCAAATTCAGCTACAAGACCACCATCCTGATCGGCCTGTTGCTGTACATGGTGGGTTGCTCGCTGTTTTTCCCGGCGGCATCCATGGCCAAGTACGGCATGTTCCTGATGGCGCTGTTCGTGATCGCGGCGGGCCTGTCGTTCCTTGAAACCGCATGCAACACCTATTCGACCCTGATGGGCCCCCGTGAAACCGGCACCCGTCGCCTCAACATCTCCCAGACCTTTCACCCGTTCGGCGCCATGGCCGGGGTGTACGTCGGCAGCTTCGTGATGTTCAAGGACACTGACGCTACCCGCGAACAGTTGACTCAGATGAGCGCCTCCGAAGCCGCGATCCAGCAGCTGGAAATGATCCAGTCGACCCTGCTGCCGTACAAATGGATGATCGCGGTGCTGATCCTGATGTTCGTGCTGATCGCCTTCACCAAATTCCCGGCGTGCAAGGGCAATGTCAAGGAAAGCGTCAAATCCAGCAGCCTGGGCCAGAGCCTGTCTCGCCTGTGGCGCAACCCGCGTTTCACCTTTGGTGTGCTGGCGCAGTTCCTGTACGTCGGCGCGCAGGTTGGCGTGTGGAGCTTCACCATTCGCCTGGCGATGCAGATGGGCGGCATGAACGAGCGCAGCGCCTCGTGGTTCCTGCTGACCACCTTTGCCGCTTACTTCGTGGGCAAGATGATCGCCAACCTGCTGATGCGCAAGATGCACCCGGCCAAGGTGCTGGCGATCTACGGCGTGCTGACCATCGTGCTGCTGGCCTACACCATTCTGGTGCCGAACATCAGCGCCGTGTACGCGGCGGTGGGCGTGAGCGTTTTCCTCGGCCCATGCTGGCCGACGATCTACGGCCTGACCATCGACGGTCTGGGCGAAGACACCGGTGTGGGCGGTTCGCTCCTGGTCATGAGCATCGTCGGCGGCGGCGTGATGCCGATCTTCCAGGGCCTGCTGTCCGATGCCACCCACGGCAACATGCAGATCGCCTACAGCGTTCCGCTGCTGTGCTTCGTGGTGATCGTGGCCTATGCGATCAAGTGCATGCGTGACCCGCGCAGCGAAACCGCGCCGGTGGGCGCAGCGGTGACCGCCTCATGAAAACCACGACCATAGCCCTGTACCCGGAACAGTTCGGCAGCGCCGAAAAGACGCTGCTCGAATCGGCCGACTTTCGCGTGCTGGCCTGGACCTACCCCAGTGGCGTGAAGGCCCTGGCGCTGGAGAACAATCGCGGACGTGTGGTGGTGTTGCCGTATCAGGGGCAGATGATCTGGTCGGCGGTGTTCGACGGTTGCGACCTGACCATGCGCAACATGTTCAGCCAGCCGCGTCCAAGCTCGACGGTCATCGGCACTTACGGTTGCTTCATGTTCCACAGCGGCATCCTGCGCAACGGCTGCCCGACGCCTCAGGACGATCACCCGTTGCACGGCGAAATGCCGTGCGCGCCGATGGACAGCGCCTGGCTGGAAGTGGGCGAAGACACTGCGGGCGCCTACCTGCGCCTGGGTGGCGAGTACGAGTACGTGATGGGCTTTGGCGATCATTACCGCGCTCGCCCCGGCGTGACGTTGCGCGCAGGCTCGGGCCTGTTCGATATCGGCATGGATGTGCAGAACCTTGCGGGCAAGCCCATGGAACTGATGTACATGGCGCACATGAACTACGCCTACGTCGAGGGCGGGCAGTTCGTCGAGCCTTTGGGGATCGAGGTGACGCGGGTGCGCAGCAGCGTGCCGGCCCATGTGAAACCGACACCTGCCTGGTCTGCGTACATGGCTGAACTGACAGCCGACCCATCGCGTCTCGACAGGCTGGATTCGCCGCAGTTGTACGACCCGGAGATCGTCTGCTTCTTCGATGGCGTGCAGGCCGATGCCAGGGGTGACGCGCATTTCCTGCTCAAGCATCCAGCAGGGCCTGCGTTTTATACGCGCTACAAGCCTGTGCAGTTCGAACATGCTGCGCGCTGGATTCTGCACAACGCCGATCAGCAGGTGGCCGCCTTCGTGCTGCCCGCCACTTGCGAGCCGGAGGGCTATCTGGCGGAAAAGGCCAAGGGCAATGTGCCGGAACTGGCAGCGGGGCAGAGTGCCTCGTTCAGCGTGACGACGGGGTACTTGTCGGGCGCGGAAGTGCGCCAGCTGGAACCCGATCTGAAAACTTGACGACGCCTCTGTAGGAGCGCGCTTGCCCGCGACGCGATCTGTCTGTAGCTGATGTGACAACTGACACGACGCCTTCGCGGGCAAGCCCGCTCCCACAGGGTGCGGCGGTGACTGTGGGAGCGGGCTTGCCCGCGAAGGCGGAATATCAGGCGATGCAGGTGCTCGGGTGAATCACACCACCAACTGCGCCCCATACCCCTGAATCAGATCGCGATACGGCTTGGGCACTTTCTTGTCGCTGACCACCACATGGAACTGCTCAAGGGTGGCGAAATGCGCGGTGCGCACGGCGTCGAACTTGGAGTGGTCGGCCAGCAGCATGCAATGTCGGGCCTGGCGCAGGACCTTCTGCTTGACCTCCACTTCATTGAAGTTGAAGCAGGTGACGCCGAATTCATCGCTGACCCCGGCGGCGGACACGAAGGCCCAGGTCAGGCGGATGCCGTCCAGAATGCTGGCTTCGCTGTGGTGCTCGAACACCTGATTCTTGCGGTGGAAGGTGCCGCCACACAGGATCAGCGTGCAGTTGGGTTTGTGCTGCAACTTGAGCAGCACGTTGAGGGAGTTGCACACGGCGGTGAACTCCAGCTCGTCGGGGATGAAATCGATGACGAAGGGCACCGTGGTGCCGCAGTCGAAGAACACCGTATCACCGGGCTTGATGAAAGCCGCCGCCAGCTTGCCGATGCGGCGCTTTTCCTCGACATGGCGGGTGCCTTGTTCGGTGACCTTGTAATCGCTGGCTTCCGACGGATCGAAAGCCAGGGTGATGTGCCCGCCCAACAGGTGGAATTTTTCCGGATGACGGCCCAGGTCGCGGCGCAGGGTCATCTCCGAAACGTCCAGCAGGGCCGCCATTTCACGCAGGTGAATGGCCTTCTGGTCCTGCAGGGCTTGCTGGATCAATTTGATGCGGTCGGATTTTTTACTGTCCACAGGCATTCCGGCTGTCGATTGAATTTGGTGTAAAAATAACATTTTATGTTATGTTTGAAACATCTGGTGCGGCGCACACTCTTTTAGCTTAAAGCGTGCCGCTTGTAACGGCTTATCTCCCAGGAATCGCAATGAAGATCGAACCTGCAGCACTCGCACAATACATCGACCATACCCTTCTGGCCGCCGATGCCTCCCGCGAGCAGATCGCCACATTGTGCCGTGAAGCGCTGGAACACGGATTCTATTCGGTGTGCGTCAATTCGGGCCAGGTGCCGTACGCAGCGTCGCTGCTGGTCGATGGGAAGGTCAAGGTCTGTGCCGTGGTCGGCTTCCCGCTGGGCGCGGGCCTTTCAGACACCAAGGCATTCGAAGCGAAGCAGGCGATTGCCGCAGGCGCGGGTGAGATCGACATGGTGCTCAACGTCGGCGCCATGAAGGACGGCCTGCTGGACTTCGTGAGCGATGACATCGCCGCCGTCAAACAGGCCTGCGGCGCAGTACCTTTGAAAGTGATCCTGGAAACCTGCCTGCTCGACGACGCGCAAAAGGCCAAGGCCTGCGAAATCTGCCGCGAACTGGACGTAGCCTTCGTGAAAACCTCCACCGGCTTCAGCAAGAGCGGCGCGACCCTGGAAGACGTGACGCTGATGCGCAAGGTGGTCGGCGCAGACGTGGGCGTCAAGGCCTCCGGCGGCGTGCGCGACTACGCAACCGCCGTGGCCATGATCGAGGCGGGCGCCACGCGCCTGGGCACCAGCTCCGGTATCGCGATTGTCAGCGGTGCAGCGGCGTCGGGTTCGGGTTACTGATCCATCTCTCTGGTTGTGAATGCTTGACGGCCCTGTAGCAGTCCGGCTTGCCGGCGGTAGCGATTTTGAAGATGCCACCGCCGGCAAGCCGGACTGCTACAGGAGCCCATCTCCATTCGGCTGAAGCGCATGACCTTGCGCCGCAATGAATGGCAAACTGCCGGAGCGCTCATTTGGTCTCCGGAATTCATCGTCTATGCCGCAACTCTCCCTGGCTCATTTCAAGGCTCGCTGGTTTTTCTGGCTGTGCATGCTGCTGATCGTGGTCGGCCTGCCGGTCGGCTGCGCGGCGTTGCAGCACAAGGAGCGTGAGCTGGTGTTCATGATCGAGCCGGGCACCGCCAGCTGGTACCACGGGATTCCTGCGGATGTGCAGGAACTGGAACTCAGGGCGCCGTCCTTTGGACTGTCCCAGAACATCCACGCCTGGTGGTGGCCGGGCGAGAAGAAAGACGCACCCGCGATCCTCTATCTGCACGGTTCGCGCTGGAACCTCACCGGGCAGTTTTTCCGCATCGAGCAACTGCACGCGCTGGGCTTTTCGGTGCTGGCCATTGATTACCGGGGCTTTGGCCAGAGCAAGGGGCAATTGCCTTCAGAAGCATCCGTCTATGAAGATGCGCGCATCGCCTGGGAGCGCCTCAAGCAGTTGCAGCCCGACCCGCAGAAGCGCCTGATCTACGGGCATTCCCTGGGTGGCGCGGTGGCAGTGGATCTGGCGGCCGAACTGGGGCGGGATGCGCAGAAGGGCGATGAGCCGATTCAGGCCCGCGGATTGATCGTGGAGTCGACCTTTACCAATCTGGCGGACGTCGCATCGTCGGTCGCCAGCACCCGCACGTCGCTGCCGGTGCGCTGGCTGGTTTCGCAGAAGTTCGATTCCATCGACAAGATCGCCGACATTCACATGCCGGTCCTGATCGTTCACGGCACGGCCGACGCATTCGTTTCGCCGCGCTTCAGCCAGCAATTGTTCGACGCGGCGCAAGAGCCGAAGAACCTGTTGATGGTGCCCGGCGGCAATCACAACAACAGCATGAACCTGGGACGCCAGGCCTATGCCCAGGCGATCCAGGCGTTGCTGGGCGCCAAGGCACCGGTGGCCCACAGCGCTCAGAGCCCGACGGCTTAACAACCCGGGTGAGTCGCCTCGCCACGCTGTCAGGTCGCAAGTAAAATCCTGTGGGAGCGGGCTAGCCCGCGAAGGGGACGGTCCGGTGACGCGATGTTGTCTGGCCCGGCGCTTTCGCGGGCAAGCCCGCTCCCACAGGGTTTCAGGCCGTGCTGCTACGGGCCGGTGAGCACCCTCACTGGGCGGGCTGGTGCTCGACCGAAAACGGCTTGTTCTGCACCACGACGCGGCCCGGATGGCTGTCCGGCACCACGAAGCCCTTGAGCGCTTCGAGCAGCTTCTCGGGGCTTTCAATAGGCAGCTCGGCCAGTTGGTGCGGCGTCAGGTTCCACCACTGGCTGGCCAGCAGGCCGTCGATGATGTGCTGGTCGAAACGGAAGCGCTGCACCTTGGCCGGCGAGCCCACCACGATGGCGTACGGCGGTACGTCCTTGGTAATGAGGGACTGCGCGCCGATGACCGCGCCGGTGCCGATGGTCACGCCTTCCAGGATCAGAACGTCCATGCCGATCCACACGTCGTGGCCGATCACGGTTTGCCTCACTTCCTCATGAACCTGGGCAATCCCCGCGTGGCCATGACGCAGGCCAACCAGTCCACTGTGGGAACTGAGCCAGTCCAGCGGGTGGGATTTGCGGTTCTGGCCGATAGTCACATTGCGCGCGATGGAGCAGTAACGGCCGATGCTGGCGACGTTCTGCAATTCGGTGCCGCTGACGATATCGGTGTAGGCGCCGATGCTCAGGCGGGCGGAGTTGATCTTGACCTGGTGCAGCTTGACGCCATGCTCCAGGGTCAGTTCCATCTTGCGTCGCAGCCCCCTTATTCCACTGTCCAGACGGCATTTGTTGTGGGCCAGAGCGCGCTTGAGCTGACGGTCCATAAGCATGCGGCGAAAGAAATTCATAAGGGCAGTCTGCAACGTGCGAAGAGGAGGGCGCGATAGCGTCGCGATGGTGTATTTTAGGTTGATAACGGTTCGCAATGGTGCCACGTTTTCAGGCATTCGGTAAATCAGAGCTCGCGTCATGGACAAATACTCGAACGGCGAAGCCCACCTCACCCATTGCCAGCGGGACTGGGTGATGCGTGCCCAACCCTTGCCGCAGATGGAGCGGATCGAGGCGTACTTCCATGGCCACGGCTTCGAGATGCACCGCCACGACACCTACGCCATCGGCCATACGCTGTCCGGGGTGCAGAGCTTCCGGTACGGCAAGGAGATGGTCAACAACCTGCCGGGCCAGACCATGGTCCTGCACCCGGACGAACCCCACGACGGCCACGCCGGGACCGAAGACGGCTTCCGCTATCGCATGTTTTACCTGGAACCGGCGATGATCCAGCAGGTACTCGGGGGCAAGCCGCTGCCGTTCATCAAGGGCGGAGTGTCTCACGATCCACGCTTGTTCAGGGCCACTCAGGTCCTGCTAAAGGATTTGCAGTCGTCGCTGGATCCGCTGGAACTGGACGATGCCGTCTATGACATCGCTATCGCCCTGCAAACCGCAGCGGGCGTGCGCAAGTGCCGCCAGCGCGTGGATTACCCGGCCGCCGAGCGTGCCCGCGAACTGCTGATGGCAAGCCTGGAGCAAGGCGTGACCCTGGACGAACTGGAACAGGCCAGCGACACCGACCGCTGGCGCCTGTCCCGGGATTTTCGTGCGCTGTTCGGCACCAGCCCCCATCGCTACCTCACGCTGCGCCGGCTTGACCTGGTGCGCCATTCGATTTCCCTTGGGGTTTCGCTTAGCGACGCGTCGGTCATGGCGGGCTTCTCCGACCAGAGCCACATGACGCGGCATTTCGTGAAGACATACGGCTATCCGCCGGGCAGGTGGTTGAAGATGTTGGGTGTGCGGGCTGATTGACCGCGTCCGGCCAAAGAGATCGTTGTGGGAGCCGGCTTGCTGGCGAAAGCGTCCGGTCATCCAACATCATGCGGGAATGACACACCGCTTTCGCCAGCAAGCCGGCTCCCACAGGGCGTATCCAGCTTCACGCTGATTGCTTGGGCATCAACACCGCAATCAACGCCCTGACCACCCCCGGCAGCGCGTCCAGCTCGCGCACGAGGATGCTGCGCTCCCGCACCGCCCACGGCTCGTCCAGTTCGATGGTCACCAGTTTCATGGTCTTGCTGTGACGGCTGGCCGCCGACTCGGGAATGATGCCGATCCCAACGCCTGCTTCGACCATCCGGCAGATGGCCTCGAAACTCGAGACCTGAATCCGCAGCGAAAGGTTTTGCCCCAGTCTTTCCACGTGATCGCGCAGAAAACTCAACAACGTGCTGCCTTCGTGCAGGCCAATGTGCTGAAACGCCAGGGTTTGCTTCAACGTGACTTTCTTCTGGGTGGCCAGTTCGTGACCTTCTGGAACGGTCAGGACGAGGCGGTCGGTGCTGAAGTGCATCACCTGCAAACCGGCGGCTTCCACGGGGCCGGCGATGATGCCCATGTCCGAGCTGCCGTCCAGCACCCCTCGCACGATGTCCCGTGACAAGCGCTCTTGCAGGTCCACCGTCACGCCGGGGCGCTGGGCCAGAAAGCCGGCCAGCACTTCGGGGAGGAATTCGGTCACCGCTGTGGTGTTTGCGAAGATGCGGATGTGCCCGGCCGAATCGGTGCCGTAGGTGGTGAACTCGCTTTTCAAGTAATCGACCTGGCTCATGATAAGCCGCGCATGCTTGAGCAGGCGCTGGCCGGCCGGAGTCAGTTCGACGCCGCGACTGTCACGATACAGCAGGCGTGTGTCGAGCTGGCCTTCCAGGGCCTTGATCCTGGCGCTCGCGGCGGCAGGGGACAGAAAGGCGCGGCGGGCCCCTTGGGTCAGGCTCGGGGATTCGCCGATGTGAATGAAGAGGCGCAAGTCAGCCAGGTCGAAGTGCATGGTTGAATCCGAACGTTGCGAAGAGTGAAGGCCGTTCAGCATACATGAACGCCGGTATACGCAAATGCAAATTCACAGAATGCCGCGCTCATCTCATGATCGGCCTATAACAACAACCGCAGAGGGTTATCCCCCATGAGTTCGACAGATTCGCCGGTGGATTTCAGCGCCTGGATCGGACGCTCCGAAGAAGCTCAGGATCATTTGAGCCTGAACCTCATCAAGCGCATTGCCGCCACTTTTGGCGAGCCGCTGCCTGCCGAAGGCGATGCATTGCCGCCGTTGTGGCAGTGGTGTTTCTTCCAGGAGCCGGTGTTCGAAACCCAACTGGGCAGTGACGGCCATCCAGCCCGGGGCGGGTTCCTGCCGCCCGCCGACAACCGCAACCGGATGTGGGCCGGAGGCCGTGTCGAATTCATTCAGCCGCTGAAAGTCGGCGCCGACGCCCATCGCCTGTCGACCATCCTGCACATCGAAGAAAAGCACGGCCGCACCGGCTCCTTGCTGTTCGTCACGCTGCGCCACGATTACTCGCAAAACGGCGGGCTGTGCGTGCGTGAAGAGCAGGACATCGTCTACCGCGAACCCAATCCGCCCAAGCTCAATAGCGGTGAGGCACCGGGGCAGGGCGACTGGAGCGAAACCATCGAGCCGACGCCGACCCTGTTGTTCCGCTACTCGGCCGTGACCTTCAACGGCCATCGCATTCACTACGACTACCCCTACGTCACCGAAACCGAAGGCTATCCGGGGCTGGTGGTGCACGGGCCGATGATCGCCACCTTCAACCTGCGGGCGTTCATTCGCGCCAACCCGGAAAAACGTGTGCGCCATTTCGCCTATCGCGGCGTGCGTCCGCTGAACGTGCCGACGCCGTTCCGCGTGGGTGGGCGCATTACCGAGGCGGGCAAGGCGCAGTTGTGGGCGGGTAACGAGGCCGGTGTCGCGCAGAGCGGCGAAGTGATTTTCGACTGAACCCGTAGCGGTTTTTCTTCTTTTATAGAGCCGGGGCCTCACCTGTAACGGGGCCACTGCCAGATGTGAGCACAGACCATGAGTCCATACGACAACGAAGACCTCAACGCCATCCGTGAAGGCGTGCGCGCCCTGTGCGCCGAATTTCCGGCCGAATACTGGCGCAAGATCGATGAAGAGAAAGGTTTCCCGGAAGCCTTCGTCAAGGCGCTGACCGATGCCGGCTGGCTGTCGGCGATGATCCCCACCGAATACGGCGGCTCGGGCCTGGGCCTGGCCGAAGCCTCGGTGATTCTCGAAGAAGTGAACGCCTGCGGCGGCAACTCCGGCACCGTGCACGGCCAGATGTACAACATGTTCACCCTGCTGCGTCACGGCAGCGACGCGCAGAAGAGCCACTACCTGCCCAAGCTCGCCAGCGGCGAATTGCGCCTGCAATCGATGGGCGTGACCGAGCCGACCACCGGCACCGACACTACCAAGATCAAGACCACGGCGGTCAAGCAGGGTGACAAGTACATCATCAACGGCCAGAAGGTCTGGATCTCGCGCATCCAGCATTCGGACCTGATGATCCTGCTGGCGCGCACCACGCCGCTGGCCGAGGTGAAAAAGAAATCCGAAGGCATGTCGATCTTCCTGGTTGACCTGCGCGACGCCATCGGCAACGGCCTGACCGTGCAGCCGATCGCCAACATGGTCAATCACGAGACCAACGAGCTGTTCTTCGACAACCTCGAACTGCCCGCCGACAGCCTGATCGGCGAAGAGGGCAAGGGCTTCAAATACATCCTCGATGGCCTCAACGCCGAGCGCACGCTGATCGCCGCCGAATGCATCGGCGATGGCCGCTGGTTCGTGGAAAAGGCCAGCGCCTATGCCCGAGACCGCGTGGTGTTTGGCCGCCCCATTGGCCAGAACCAGGGCGTGCAGTTCCCGATTGCCGAAGCCCACATCGAAATCGAAGCGGCCGACCTGATGCGCTGGCGCGCCTGCGAGGAATACGACAGCGGCAAGAATGCCGGTGCCGCGGCCAACATGGCCAAGTACCTGGCCGCCAAGGCCTCGTGGGAAGCGGCGAACGCCTGCCTGCAAACCCACGGCGGCTTCGGTTTTGCCAACGAATACGACGTGGAGCGCAAATTCCGCGAGACCCGCCTGTACCAGGTCGCGCCGATCTCCACCAACCTGATTCTTTCCTACGTCGCCGAGCACCTGCTCGAACTGCCACGCAGCTTCTGAGGACACCGAGATGAGTCATACCCAGGCAAGCCACACTCAGGTATTAGCGGGCTTCCTCGCCGAGCTGAAATACGAGCAGATTCCAGGCCACGTGCTGGACCGCACCGAAGACCTGTTCCTGGACTGGATCGGCTCGGCGCTGGCCAGCCAGGGCGCGCGGCCAATCCCGATTTTCGAGCGCTATGCCGAGCGCATGGGCCCGGCCCACGGCAAGGCCAAGGTGTTGACCAGCGACCGCCGCACCTCGGCGTACTTCGCGGCGTTGGTCAACGGCGCCGCTTCCCATCTGGTCGAGCAGGACGATCTGCACAACAGCTCCGTGCTGCACCCGGCCACCGTGGTGTTCTCGGCGGTGCTGGCGGCGGCGCAGGATCTGGGCAAGTCCGGGCAGGATCTGCTGCTGGCGTCGGTCGCAGGTTACGAGGCGGGCATCCGCATCGGCGAGTTCATGGGCCGGTCGCATTACCGTATCTTCCACACCACCGCGACGGTCGGGACGCTTGCCGCAGCCGTGGCGGTCGGCAAACTGCTGGACTTCAATCAGGAGCAGTTCATCAACCTGCTGGGCAGCGCCGGCACTCAAGCAGCGGGCCTGTGGGAGTTCCTGCGAGACGCGGCCGATTCCAAACAGCTGCACACCGCCAAGGCCGCGGCCGACGGCTTGCTCGCCGCTTACATGACCGAGGATGGCCTGACCGGTGCGCGCAATATTCTTGAAGGCGATCAGGGCATGGCCGCGGGGATGTCCACGGACAGCGATCCGAAGTGGCTCTCCGACCGTCTGGGCACGCGCTGGGCGCTGGTGGAAACCTCGTTCAAGTTCCACGCCTCGTGCCGCCACACTCATCCGGCGGCCGATGCGCTGTTGCACCTGATGCAGCGCGAAGGCTTGAAGCACGACCAGATCGCCAAGGTGGTCACCCGTGTTCACCAGGGCGCGATTGACGTGCTGGGCCGGGTCGACGTGCCGCAGACGGTGCACCAGGCCAAGTTCTCGATGGGCGCGGTGTTGGGCCTGATCGCCGTGCATGGCAGCGCGCAGTTGATCGAATTCCGCGACCTGGCCCTGACCGACGCTACCGTCGCAGCGTTCCGCGAGAAGGTCACGATGGAACTGGACCCGGAAGTGGACGGCGCCTATCCGGCGCGCTGGCTGGGCCGAGTGATCGTCAGCACCACTGACGGCCGCACCTTGAGCGCGGCCATCGACGACCCCAAAGGCGATCCGGGCAACACCCTGTCGCGGCCTGAACTTGAAGCCAAGGTCCAGCGCCTGCTGGCGTTCTCCGGCGCACGCACGGTGGAGCAGGGCAAGGCATTGATTGAGCGGGTCTGGCGACTGCGCGATGCGCGGGATCTGGCGGATTTGGTGTAAGGCGGATTATCGCCTTGACGCCGAACCTGTGGGAGCGAATTCATTCGCGATTGCAATGTTTAAGACGCTGCAAATGTGTGGGATTGACCGACGTCATCGCGGATGAATCCGCTCCCACAGTGATTCTTCGGCGTCTGGGAAATGAGGTTTACCAACATGACTCAGCAAAAACCCCGTCCCCTGGACGGCATCACCGTGATCAGCCTGGAACACGCCATTGCGGCGCCATTCTGCACGCGGCAACTGGCGGACCTTGGTGCCCGCGTGATCAAGATCGAACGTCCGGGCACCGGTGACTTCGCCCGTGGCTACGACCAGCGCGTCGATGGCCTGGCCTCGCACTTCGTCTGGACCAACCGCTCCAAGGAAAGCCTGACCCTGGACCTGAAACAGGACGTGGCCGGCGATATCCTCGAGTCGCTGCTGGCCAAGGCCGACGTGCTGGTGCAGAACCTGGCGCCGGGCGCCGCTGCGCGCATGGGCCTGTCGTTCGAAGCGCTGCATGAGCGGTTTCCGCGGCTGATCGTCTGCGACGTGTCCGGCTACGGCGAGGGCGGCCCCTATGAAAAGAAGAAAGCCTATGACCTGCTGATCCAGAGCGAGGGCGGCTTTCTTTCGGTGACTGGCGGGCCGGGCGAGAACGAAATGGCCAAGGCCGGTTGCTCCATCGCCGACATCGCCGCCGGCATGTACGCCTACACTGGCATCCTCTCGGCACTGCTGCTGCGCGACAAGACCGGTGAGGGCAGCCGCATCGACGTGAGTATGCTGGAAAGCCTGGTGGAGTGGATGGGCTACCCGATGTACTACGCCTACAACGGCGCGCCGCAGCCGCCACGGGCCGGGGCGTCGCACTCGACCATCTACCCCTACGGGCCGTTTCCCACCGGCGGTGGCGGCACCATCATGCTGGGCTTGCAGAACGAGCGCGAATGGGCGCTGTTCTGCGAGAAGGTGTTGCTGGACAAGGCGCTGGCCACCGACGAGCGTTTTTCGGCCAACTTCAAGCGCTCGGAAAACCGCGAGGTGTTGCGGCAGATCATCGTCGACGGCTTTGCGGCACTGAGCCTGGATGAGGTGGTGGCGCGTCTTGAAGAAGCGCAGATCGCCAACGCCCGGGTCAATGACATGCACGGCGTGTGGGACCACCCGCAACTCAAGGCCCGTGACAGCTGGCGCGAAGTGGACAGCCCGTCGGGGCCATTGCCGTCGCTGCTGCCGCCGGGCCGCAACGCCGCGTTCACCCCACGCATGGATGGCGTGCCGGGGCTGGGGCAGCACACGCAGAGCATCCTTGGCGAGCTGGGTTTTTCCGCCGAGGAGCAGGCGCGGATGAGTGCCGCGGGGGTTGTTTAAGAGCCGAGGGTATTGCGCGCAGCCCCTGCATTCTGTGGGAGCGGGCTTGCCCGCGAAGAGGCCAGTGCAGGCGCCCATCTTTGGTGTCTGGTGATCCGCCTTCGCGGGCAAGCCCGCTCCCACAGAGTCGGGCGGTGCTTTGACATTGATCCATGACCAAGGAATTTTTCAACCATGCCCCAACCCACCATCCGCTCCGCGCTGTTCGTCCCCGGCAGCCGACCCGAGCGTTTTGCCAAGGCGCTGGCGGCCGGCGCCGATGCGGTGATCATCGATTTCGAGGATGCCGTCGAAGAGCCGCTCAAGCGCCAGGCCCGGGATCATCTGGCGGCGTTTCTGCACGCCAACCCACAGGCGTCGGTCTGGGTGCGGGTCAATGCGCCGGATCATGCCGAGCATGGCGCCGACCTGGCGTTCTGCAAGCAACACTCAGGCGTGGTCGGTGTGCTGCTGCCCAAGGTTGAAAGTGCCGCCCATGTGGCGGCGGTGTGGGCCACCGGCAAGCCGGTATTGCCCATCATCGAAAGTGCCAAGGGCCTTCTGGCGTTGCAGGAAATCGCCCATGCGCCGGGGGTCGAGCGCTTGTCATTCGGCGGCCTGGACCTGGCGCTGGACCTGAACCTGAACACCGGAAGCGCCTCGGCGCAGATGTTCCTGGACCAGGCGCGGATGTCGGTACAGTTGCATTCCCGGGGTGCCGATCTGCTGCCGCCACTGGATGGCGTGCACCCGGCCATTGGCGATCCCGACGGCCTGCACCGGGTCATCCGGCATGCCCACGACATGGGCTACGGCGGCGCGCTGTGCATTCATCCCGCGCAGGTGCCGGTGATCCACGCCGCCCTGGCCCCTGGCGCCGATGACCTGGCTTGGGCCCGGCGGGTGGTGGACGCCAGCGCGGCAGCGGGCGGCGCAGGTGCCTTCCAGCTCGACGGGCAGATGGTCGATGCCCCGGTGCTGCTGCGGGCGCAGCGGTTGTTGGCCATGAGCGCGAGATGAATCCCGTCCACCGTATGGCGTTCGGCTATGATGAATGCCGGGTTACATAAAAGCTGATTCTCTAAACACTTCATGTTGGGCATGGTTAAGGTGCACAACGCTCATGCAGTACCGATTGCTCCTACAAAAAATACGCTCCTACAAAAATAAAAAGGTGATATCGATGTTGAAGCTGACCAAGGCGCTGTTCTGCGCCGCTGCAGTGTCCGTGGCCGGGATGGCTTATGCGGACCCTATCGTCATCAAGTTTGCCCACGTGGTGGCGGAAAACACGCCAAAAGGCCAGGGCGCCTTGATGTTCCAGAAAATGGTGGCCGCCGACCCCGCCTTGAAAGACAAGGTCAAGGTCGAGGTGTACCCCAACTCCTCGCTGTTCGGCGATGGCAAAGAGATGGAAGCCCTGCTGCTCGGCGACGTGCAGATGCTTGCACCGTCCCTTGCCAAGTTCGAGCAGTACACCAAGAAAACCCAGATCTACGACCTGCCGTTCCTGTTCAATGACCTGGCCGCCGTCGATCGCTTCCAGCAAGGCCCGCAGGGCAGGGCGCTGCTGACCTCGATGGACGACAAGGGCATTCATGGCCTGGCCTACTGGCACAACGGCCTCAAGCAATTGTCGGCAAACAAGAAGATGGTCGAGCCCAAGGACGCCCGTGGCCTGAAGTTCCGCGTACAGGCTTCAAGCGTACTGGAAGCGCAGTTCGTGGCGCTGCATGCAAACCCGCGCAAGATGAGCTTCGCCGAGGTGTACCAGGGCCTGCAGACCGGCACCGTCAACGGTACCGAGAACACCTGGTCCAACTATGAAAGCCAGAAGGTCAACGAAGTGCAGCCGTACTTCACCGAGTCCAACCATGGCCTGATCGACTACATGGTCATCACCAACTCCAAGTTCTGGAACGGCCTGGCGCCCGATGTGCGCGACGAGCTGCAAAAGATCATGGATCAAGTGACCGTCGAGGTGAACAAGCAGGCCGAAGCCCTGAACCAGACGGCCAAGCAGAAGATCATCGACGCCAAGACCAGCGAGATCGTGACCCTGACCCCCGAGCAGCGCGCCAAGTGGCGTGAAGTCATGAAGCCGGTCTGGGACAAGTTCTCCGAAGAAATCGGCCCGGACCTCATCAAGGCCGCGGACGATTCGAACAAGGCACCTTGAGCCTTCAGGACCTGACTTGATCGACAGGCAGTGATGTCTGCGTGGCCACCGGGCCCCCGGTGGCCGCTCTCTCTACGTTCGGAGAATTCTTATGCAATCGCTGACGCGACTCTGGGAGCACCTGGAGGAGGGCATGATCGCCTTTCTGCTGGCTGCCATGACGCTGGTGACTTTCGTCTACGTGGCGCTGAACAACATCTACACGCTGTTTTACACCCTCAGCGACCAGTGGGCGGTCAGCAGTGATTTTTTCGCAGGGATCGGCGATCACTTGATGGGTTACGCCCAGGGCATGACCTGGAGCGTCGCCCTGACCAAGGCCTTGTTTGGCTGGCTGATTTTCTTCGGTATCTCCTACGGCGTGCGCACTGCCGGACATCTGGGGGTCGATGCGCTGGTGAAAAAGACCAGCAAACCGGTGCAGCGGATTCTCGCGATGCTCGCCTGCGCCTGCTGCCTGGCCTATGCCGGGCTGTTCCTCATCGCCAGTTACAAGTGGGTGTCGGCGCTGTTCGTGGCCGGGATCGGCGCCGAAGACCTGGACCGTTACGGCGTCAAGGTCGCTTACATTACCGTCATCGTGCCCATTGGCTTCGCGCTGGTGATCGCCCGTTACCTGGAAATTCTCTACCGCATCTGGACCTATCGCCAGACCGGCCTGGGCCTGGCCGACGAGGCAGCAGAAGCCAGCAAACTGGCCAATCCTAACGAGGAGCAACACTGATGACCGTTCTTTGTCTGTTCCTCCTGCTGTTTGTCTTCATGTTCCTGGGCGTGCCCATTGCGATTTCGTTGGGCCTGTCCGGTGCGGTATCGATCCTGCTGTTCAGCCAGGATTCGCTCAGTTCGCTGGCGATCAAGCTGTTCGAAACCTCCGACAGCTACACCTTTCTGGCGATTCCGTTCTTCCTGCTGTCCGGCGCGTTCATGACCACCGGTGGCGTGGCGCAACGGCTGATCGACTTTGCCAACGCCTGCGTGGGCCACATTCGCGGCGGTCTGGCGATTGCGGCGGTACTGGCGTGCATGCTGTTCGCCGCGTTGTCCGGCTCTTCCCCTGCAACAGTGGCGGCGGTGGGTTCGATTGCCGTGGCCGGCATGGTGCGTTCGGGTTACCCGAAGGAGTTCGGCGCCGGGATCATCTGTAACGCCGGTACCCTGGGCATCCTGATTCCGCCGTCGATCGTGATGGTGGTGTACTCGGCGGCCACCGAAACGTCGGTGGGCAAGCTGTTCATCGCAGGGGTGATACCGGGGATTCTGCTCGGCGTGATCCTGATGGTGGTGATCTACATCGTCGCCCGGGTCAAGAAGCTGCCGGCGCAACCGCGCGTGTCGTTCCGCCAATGGCTGGCCACCGCGCGCCGGGCGTTCTGGGGCCTGCTGTTGCTAGTGATTATCCTGGGCGGCATCTACAGCGGCATGTTCACCCCCACCGAAGCTGCGGCCGTGGCGGCGGTGTACTCGGCGTTCATCGCGCTGTTCGTCTACAAGGACATGCGCCTGCGTGACTGCCCCAAGGTGCTGCTGGAGTCCGGGCGACTGAGCATCATGCTGATGTTCATCATCGCCAACGCCATGCTGTTCGCCCACGTGCTGACCACCGAGCAGATCCCGCAGCAGATCACCAACTGGGTGATTTCCGAAGGGCTGACGCCGATTGGCTTCCTCATCATGGTCAACGTGGTGTTGCTGGTGGCGGGCAGTTTCATGGAGCCTTCGGCGATCGTGCTGATCCTGGCGCCGATCTTTTTCCCGATTGCCACCAAGCTTGGGATCGATCCGATTCACCTGGGCATCGTGATGGTGGTGAACATGGAAATCGGCCTGGTGCATCCACCGGTGGGGTTGAACCTGTTCGTGACCTCGGCGGTGACCGGGCTGACGCTGGGGCAGACGATTCGTGCGGCGCTGCCGTGGTTGTCTATCCTGTTGTTGTTCCTGATTCTGGTGACGTACGTGCCGTTCATTTCGCTGGCCCTGCCAAACTGGCTGGGCATGCCATGACGGCGTGAGTCACTGACCGAACTGTGAGCGCAGTGCCTTGGCCCTCGTCGACCTTGAGTCTTCGGGGGCTTTTTTAGTTTGAGGTTCCGTAGCAGCACGGCCGGGCGGCGCTCCGCTTGCCGGCGTCAGCGTTCATGAGGCCGCCACGCCGGCAAGCCGGACTGCTACTGGATATGTGGTAGTCCGGGCCGGTCAATCGGAGAAATCAGGCTCGTGCCGCGCCAGGATCCGCTTCACGCTTTCCAGGTGCAATCGCGCACTTTCAGCATCCTCCTCACCCATCTGCCGCGCGGTACGCAGCAGCACCTCAGGCTCGATGGGCTTGAGCGGACGCCCGCTGCTCATGGCCTTGAGTTGCACTTCGGCTGCGCGTTCCAGGTAGTAGAGATCGTCCCAGGCCTGAGCGATGCTATGGCCGGTCACCATCACCCCGTGGTTCTTCATAAACAGGATATCGGCGCCGCCCATCGAGGCTGCGATGCGATCGCCTTCGCGATTGTCCAGCGCCAGCCCGTTGTAGTGCTCGTCCACCGCCACCCGGCCGTAAAACTTCAGGGCCGTTTGCCCGGCCCACGCCAGCGGTTCACCTTCGAGCATCGCCAGTGCCGTGGCATTGGGCATGTGCGTATGGAACGCGGCGACGGCGCCAGGCTTGTTCAGGTGCAGCCGGGCATGGATGTAAAACGCCGTCGCTTCGGGCTTGCCATCGCCTGCCATCACGTTGCCGGCGAAGTCGCAGATCAACAGGCTCGACGCCGTGATCTCCTCGAAGCTCAACCCGTACGGGTTCACCAGAAACAGCTCGGGATGCCCCGGCACAAGCGCCGAAAAGTGATTGCAGATGCCCTCGCTCAAACCCAGCCTCGCCGCCATGCGCAGGCTGGCGGCGAGGTCCAGCCGGGCGGCGGCGATCTGCGGGCTGTCCAGATGCGAGTAATGCCGGTCGTTGTGCGCAGCGCTGCGCAGATCGTGTGCCATAAGTCGCTCCTTATTCGTTCGCCCAACCCTTGCCGCGAATGTAGTCCGGCACCTGGGCCAGGTTCGCCAGCGTCGCGTCAGGAGTGTAGTCGGGCAACGGTTTGCGGCGAGTGCCGCGATCGATCCACACGCAACGAAAGCCCAGTTCCCGGGCCACTACCAGATCCAGATGAGGGCTGGCGCAGATGTGCAGCACCTCATCCAGACCGACACCCAGTTGCTCATGGGCATGCCTGAACAGCCGGTGATCGGGCTTGTAGGCTTGCGCCTGCTGCGCAGTGATCACCCGGTCGATATGGCCGCCAAGCTGGGCCACGTTGCCTTTGATGATGTCGTCATCGGTGTTGGACACGATGCACAGCTTGAAGCCCTGAGCTTTGAGCCACTTCAAGGTCTCGGGCACTTCAGGGAAGGGCGGCATTTGGCCAATGCGGCGAATCAGGGCTTCGGCGTCCTCGGGCTCGCAGGGCAGGCCCAATTCTTCCAGGGTCAGGGCCATCGACTGGCGGGAAATGTCGGCGAACGAACGGTGGGGTGGCGTCTGTTCCAGGCGATGCTCGTGACGGTCGTAAATCTCGATGAAACGGTCGGCATCCAATGCTGGACTGCCCTTGCGCTCCAGCAATTGACGCACGCAATCGAGCAGCCCTTCGTCCCATTGGATCAGGGTGCCGTAGCAGTCGAAGGTCAGCCAGCGGGGGCGGGGAGTGGTCATGGTTGGCTCCAGATCGAGTGTTGTGAGTCCACTCTATTCGCCCGTGGTTTTGATCGTAAAATTAAATTAATATTATAAAATAATTTGAATATCGAATTAAGAGGGCGGCGCCATGTTTGATCTGGAACTGCTGCACACGTTCGTCAGCGTGGTCGATTCAGGCGGGTTTACCAAGGCCGGCGAGCGGGTCAACCGCACCCAGTCCACGGTCAGTCAGCAGATCCGCAAGCTGGAAGAGGCGCTCGGGCGCCCTCTGTTGCTGCGCCAGCGTGCGAGCAAGCACATCGAGCTGACCGAAGATGGCGAGCGCCTGATCGGGTATGCCCGGCGGCTTGTGGCACTGGCGCTGGAAGCCCACAGCGTAGTGTGTGGTGATGGCGAGGTTGGGGTGGTCAAGCTGGGCGTGCCCGAGGATTTCGATGTGCAGCGCCTGATGGCGTTGTTGTCCGGGTTCGCCCGGGAGCATCCGCGTATTCGGCTGGACACCGTCAACGGCCTGAGCGTCGGCCTGCACCAGCGGCTGGAAAACCGCGAGATTGATCTGGCGCTGGTCAAGCGTGACCGCAGTAGCAAGCAGGAACCGGCACTGGCGAGCTGGCCTGAGCAGGTCAACTGGGTGGCTGGGCGTGACATGGAGATCATTGACGATCCTGTGCCGCTGGTGGTCTATCCCCAAGGCTGCATCTATCGAAACCGTATCGTGCACGCACTGGAGTCTTCCGGGCGTCGATGGCGCGTGGCATTTGCCAGCCAGAGCCTGGTGGGCATTCAGGCGGCGGTGTCGGCGGGCCTGGGAATCAGCCTGCTACCCGTGTCGGCCATGTTGGCCGATCATCGTTTGCTGGGTGTCGAGGAGGGATTTGCAGCGGTGCCGCCCAGTGAACTGGCGCTGGTGGCGGCCAACAGGATGCTGACCGACGTCCAGCGCACGCTGGTCGAGTACATGAAGGGGCGGATGACGGGCAATTGATGCGGGCAAAAAAAATCCGCGCAGGCCCGGAATATAAGGGCGCCACGCGGATCGTCTACGACTCGGTCAGTGCATGAACAGTGCGATCAGGATAATCACCGGAATCGGCACACCCAGGAACCACAGCAGTAATGAGCGCATGATGTTTCTCCTTGATCAGCGAAGGGTAGAAGTGCTGGCATAAGCACGGGTTTCAACGTAAGTCACAGCGTCACGGCGACGGCCACCCCAGATAGCGGCAAGGCTGGCGACGAAGGCACCACAGAGCAGGGCGACGAAGGTCCACAGCGCAGTCATGGCGGCGACCTTGGCTGCGGTGTCGGCGGCTTGCTGGGCTTTGAGCTTGGCGTCGGCCACTGCCTGTTTGGCTTGACCGTAAACCTGATCGACACGGGCCTGTGCGTCGGCCTGGCTCAGGTTGGTACGTTGCGACACCAGTTGGGCCAGGTAGTCGCGGTCTTCGGTTGCAAGCTGACCGTCGTTGGCCAGGGTCTTGGCGAAGATACGCACCACCACACCACGTGCCGCGTCATCGCTGACAGCCGCCGGGCGGTCATCGCGGAACAGGCTGTCGACAAAGTAACCATATTGGTCGGAGCTGGTATTGCCGGCGGCACTGCCGGCTGCGACCGCTGCGGTACCGGCAACGCCCGCGACCGCACTGGCACCGGCCTTGACGCCGCTGCCGACGATCCCGCTCACGGAGCCCACTATCAGTACTGCCGCCACCAGCGTCGCGATCGCCCAGGACAGGAATCCGTGGGCGGTGTCGCGGAAATACACTTCATCGCCATGCATGTTCGACCACTTCACCCGCAAACGACCGGCCAGGTAGCCGCCCAGGCCCGAGGCGATGATTTGTGTCAGCGCCAGCCAGATGACGGTGGAAATCCCCATGGTCTTGGCGCTGGCCCCTTCGCTGGCCCACGGCGACATTGCCGAGAAGCCCAGGCCCGAGCCAAGCAGTACCAGAATCAGCGATAAAGCAGCGGCGCCCGCAGCGCCGGCAAAGATGGCCGCCCAGGACACGCCTGAGACAGTGGAGGGTTCTTCTACAGCGGCAGGATAGGAATCAGGGGAAACGTTCATCGTGTGCTGCTCCATGCGAATAGGTGTTGCAGGAGCTGATGCACCGGCTGTGCCATCGCCTTAAATAAAAAAATCCTATATAAAACAATTAGTTATTTATGAAACCGGAAATACCGCTCATGCAATTTGCATGACCGCTCCTGTGGGCGCAGGCGTTCTGCCCGGTTTGCAGAAGTTCAACCCGATCAAGGGATTGCGCGGCGTTTTTCGTGTTGATCGGTACGTGATCGAAATATTCTGGCACTCATTTTCCAAAAGGTTGTCTTATGCAGTCCGCGCTGGCGAACCCTTTGAACGCAGAGCTGCAACATATATATGCATACGCGCCTTTAGGCTAATGTCCCGGTGCCAGCGCATGACCTATAGTTTGCTTACGGCCCACCGATCTTCGAGAGGTTTACCACCATGTTTGTGCATCGCCCCCTGGAAGACAAAGACATACCGGCCGTCTGCGACATGCCTCAGAGCATCGACGAGCTTTTCTACATGTTCCCCAAGGCCACTTTTCCGCTCACGCCTGCGCAGTTGAAGGATTCGATTGAGCAGCGCTCCGACAACACGGTGATTGAACTGGATGGCGTGGTCGTGGGCTTTGCCAACTTTTCACGCTTCGACTTTCGCGGTCGTTGCTCCATGGGCAACGTCATCATCGCGCCTCATGCTCGTGCCAAGGGCGTGGGCAGGTACATGATCGGTTGCATGATGGAGCTGGCCTTCGGCAAGCACGAGGCGAAGGAACTGACGGCCTCATGCTTCAACCATAATGTGCCGGGTTTGTTGTTCTACCCCAAACTTGGTTTCAAGCCGTTCGCCATTGAAGAACGCCAGGACAAAAAAGGCGCTCGGGTGGCACTGGTGCACCTGCGTCTTCCTCGCGAATAACGCTGGAATCTGGCCACTCGTCGGTCGGCGTTACAGTTGCCGACGAATGGTTTTAAGGCTCACCCCTTCTTAAGCGCGTTCTTTGACCCCCGCATCCTGCACTCGCGGACCAATCCGCTCGTTTTTTCCTTCGGTTAGCGCTGATGAATCGTTTTTTCCGCCAGTGAAGACATTTCTCCGGCGCCGAAATTCATTGTATTTCACCTGTTTGCTTCCCGATTAGGCCAGGCGTATAACTTGGGTTATTCGCCAATAGCCATGCGGTTCTTGTGACGAATCGGGGTGATGGAACCCCCACAAAAGCGGGCCATTAAAAGTTGGCGAGCAACTGTTACAGGTTATGACAGGAGTCGCCTCGGGAGGATATAACTAATGATTGCATGTACGCTTTCCAGCCTTGAACTACGCAGCATAATTGAAAGTGCGTTTCTGCCAATGCGTTGCAATTGCACCGTGATGAGTGACTCCATGACGGTTGAAGTCATCGACCCTCTGACCGAGCGCGTGGAGCTTCTAGTCAGCGGCATTGCCCTGGACAGGCTGGACAACAGCCGTGCGCTGTGCGAGCTGATCGGCGAGTTGCGCGCTGACCTGAATAACTCGCGCTATCAACAGCGGCATGCGTTGGCCAGTTGAAACATTCCACTTGTTACGATGCAACAGAGTTACAGATTGACGCCCATGATGCAGTGCATGTCATGGGCGTTTTGTTTTATGGAGCCTGCGCGCATGCATGCCCTGCAATAGTTAGTGCTGTTTGTTCCCTCCTGTAAACGCCATCTCATTATAGGTGTTTCAACTCGCCTGCGATTCAATGGGATTGAATGTGTCGCCTGGTTGCATTCAAATGCAGTGTACGAGCGGGGAATGTTAGGCACCTCAACCACAGTGCGTGGTGATCAATGGGCGAGCGACGCTGCACATACCTGTAGCCATGGGTTCGATTACCTTTTATCTTTAGGCCGCACCCGGCGACAGACCGCCAGTTTCGCTCAACTCCATACAAGCAGGGGAATGCATGGCTGACTACCAGCCCGATGCCCGTGAAGTGCCACAGGGACCCGATTTCAGGCGCGATGTTCGTCGCCGCAGAGTGATGATGGGAGTCGGTTTGCTATTAGGCGTCGTGGTGCTCTGCGTCGGCGCGATTCTGGTCATGCTGCAGCGCCTGGAAGCCAGGAACGCCAGCTTTCAGCCTCCCATGACCGCGCTCGAACGTCAGCGTCTGTTGCCAACGGATCCGGTTCTGGACGCTGCCCCAACGATTCAGGGCTTGCGCTATGGAGAGCAGCCGGCCTCCGACCGCGATGGGTGGGCAGGGCCTGAGGTCCAGCACGCAAGCCACGAGCCTCTGGGCCTGGCCCCGGCACTAGAGGGTGACAACCTGCACGCAGGTTCGGCGTCGGGTCTGCAACGCGCCAACCATCTGCAGTAACTGCCGCTTGCGCAAATCAGTGCACGCTACGCTGGTGCTCATTGTCGAACAACAGCCTGAACTGCCCCTCGCCATCGTGCTCAATGGCGTAGTGCTCCCTGATCGGGCCCGCTTCGATCCTGCCGTCAAGTGCAACGCGGATGATGGCTGATTTCGACAGATAGTCGGGCATCTCTCCGATGATCGTCAGCTCCCTGAGCGTGTGGCCGTCCATCTCGACGGTGGCCAGCCGCACCCTGCAGGTTGCCTGCATGGGAATAGGGCCGAACAGGGTGTCGCGCGAATAGTCTATTTCGGCAATGCTGGACCGACGGTTTCTCTCAGCATTCATGTCTGCGACCTCCATTTCCATCCAAAAGTGTACGAGCCAGACAGTGGAGCCGGATCCGCTTGAAATAGTTCTTTTTTTTTTGCTGGCAGGCGTGACCATTCATCGAATGCACAGTTCGGCGCCAGGAATCGGTATCTGGGGCAAACGCAGCCTTTATGACGCCATTTATACGCCTGTGAAGGCTCGACTGGAAAGCGGCTGAAAAACATTCTCATCCTGCTGTTAACCTGGCTGCCGAGGTGACAGTTTTCCGACAACTTACCATTCAAGTTTCGGTGTTTCTTTATCGTGACCAACAGCAAGTTGATAAAAAAATGAACACTTTCTATTTTAAAAATGTATCGCGGTGGCGAATGCCTTGAAAATACTGACGCCAAAAAATAATCATGATTAAAATCAACGGCTTGTAACGCGTAAATACGAGAGACGACTTTTTCTCGAAAATTTGACACTCTCAGGTTTTTTTGAAACTATCACCTTACGTATTTCGTCTTGTAATAGTTTGCAATAAATTTAGGCCCGTCGCCGATCCGGCCCCTCGATCCCTCTAGCCCGCGCTGCTCGGAGGGGATTTTTGGGGCGCCAAGCGATTGCCCTCACTTCTTAGTCGCGTGATGCGCACTTGTTGCCGGTTCGAACTCACTGTGCAGATGGCCGGTATACGGTAGTCATGCCCACGGTGTCATGCGGTTCGGGTTTTGTATCACTCAAGGCCTGTTTGTATCAAGTTAGACATGTATGCAAGTTGCTTTAAAGCAGGTGGATTGCTGTGCCTGTTATTTAATGTCCCGGACGCAGATTGGGCTGCGCTCAATGCATCGACCTCTTTGGAGTCAAGATTATGTATGGAGATCATCTGGAAACCGTTTGCGGTTGCGTAGTCGGGGGAGCCGGACCGGCGGGGATGGGGCTGCTTTTCAATGCTTTGAAAAGCGGCGCCATGCCAGAACTGGCCAGGGAAGGCCTGATTATTGTCGATGCAAGCTCCAGTCCCGGCACCGGCCGATTGGGTGATTACAAAATTACCGCTAACTCCGTGGGCGATGTGTTTCTCGATTGTCTGCGCGACCCTGCGCTCAAGGATGTTTTCGAACCGCTGGAGCATTCCCCCGCGTACTGGCGGATCCGTCGGCAGGCCCAAGGTGCGCCGCAGTTGGCGGACGTCGCCGAGTTGCTCGCAGAGGCGTCGACGCTGGTACTGGATTTCATCGTCGAGCATTACGGTGTGAAGCTGTGGACGAGCACTACCATCACTGAGGTGGTGCACGAGGATGACGGGTACCAGGTCTGGATCGAATCGCAAGGCCACACCCGGCGTATCCGCTGTCGTGCGCTGGTGCTCAATCTGGGCGGGCGGCAGGATCCGCAGAATCTGCTCGACAGCCTTGCCGATCAGGGCCTGGCAGTTCCACCCGCGGCCAGGATACAGAGTGCCGATGAACTGCTGCGCATGAACGCTGTGCAACTGCGTGATTTCTTCGCGCCCACTCTGGCGCGCAAGGGGCGGATCAGTGTGGTTGGAGGCTCTCACAGTGCGTTTTCGACCCTGGAAAACCTCGCCGACGCGCTGGAGTTCGCAGGGATGGACGAGGTAACACTGGTTCATCGCTCGCCGATCCGGCTGTTCTACGAGACCGCCCAGGCCGCTGCCGAAGCGGGCTATGCGTTCGATCCCGTCCTCGACGTGTGTCCGGTGTCGGGGCGTGTGAACCGTTCGGGCGGCTTGCGCTACCGTGCTCTGGATGTAGGGCGTGAGGCGCTGGCCAATGGGCATGTCGGCAAAACCGGCGTAAGGGTGCACTTGTTCCAGACCCTGAATGGTCCGGAAGGCCAGTACGAATCGGCGCGGCAGGCCTTGGCGCAGTCCGAGGTGGTGGTGCAATGCACTGGTTATCAGCCACTGCTGCCGCCCATGACCTATGCCGGCGGCGGCCCGATCAGTCTGATGGAAGTCAAAGGCGGGGTGGACTCGGATCCGGCCGGCTGCCCGCTCGATTCCAATGGCGAGCGGCTGTATGGCCTTCACCTGTTCGGCTTGGGTGCAGGGCTTGGGGTTGATCCCCGGCTGGGCAGCGAGGCTTCATTTGACGGTCGTATCTACGGCGTCTGGCAATTCCATCACGACGCCAGTGGCGCAGTGATCGAAGCGGTGCTGGCGCGTCTACAAGAACCACTGGTTCAGCCGATCAGCGTCAGCCGCCGGCTGGTGGTCAACCGTGAAGAGCAACGCCAGCCGTTCCTGTGGCCAGTGCTGGCTAACGCACAATCCTGACTCTCCTTGCAGCACCTGTGTCCCGGACCATCCTGAGTGGTTCGGGATTTTTTTTGCCTGTCGTTTCCGTGGCGCAGGATTATGGCCAGCGGCAATGTCGTGGGAAAACAATATGTTGGTCGTAATCTGATTTTTGGATAGAGTGCGTTCCTTCATCTATTCTGGGGTGTTCGTACCCTCTTCATTGACTCCACAAGGAACCGACAGAACATGCGCATTTTGATCGTGGGTGCAGGGGCGATTGGCGGCTATTTTGGTGGCCGACTCCTGGAGGCGGGGCGTGACGTGACATTTCTGGTGCGCCCCGGGCGCGCCGAAGAACTGGACCGCGACGGCCTGATCGTGCGCAGCCCCCTGGGTAACATTCTGTATCCATCACCGCCCCACGTCATGACGCCGATGCTCGATCAGGTGTTCGATCTGATCGTGCTCAGCTGCAAGGCCTACGATCTGGATGGCGCGATGGATTCTTTTGCGGCGGCTGTCGGACCACAGACGTCGATCCTTCCGCTGCTCAATGGCATGGCGCATCTGGATCGACTGGCTGCACGTTTTGCACCCGAAAATGTGCTGGGAGGGCAGTGCCTGATATCGCTGGATCGTGACGCCTCGGGCGCGATCCTGCATTTGAACGACACCAACCAGCTCTCGTTCGGTGAGCTGAGCGGTGCTTTGACGCCACGCATCCTTAAGGTCGCCGAGGCGCTGGCAGACGCAGGATTTGTCGCGAACCTGAGTCAGCAGATCGTTCAGGAGATGTGGGAAAAATGGTGTTTCATTGCCACCGGGGCAGGCATTACCGGGGCCATGCGCGCAAGCATCGGGGATGTCATCCAGAGCGGTGGCGAACCGCTGATTCTCAAGTTGCTCGCCGAGTGCGCCAGCGTGGCCGAGCATGCCGGGTACGCGTTGCGCAGCGAGGTGCGCCAACGATTCGAGACGATGTTGACCACCAAGGGCTCGAAAATGACCGCGTCCATGTTGCGGGATATCGAACGGGGCGCGGCGATCGAAGTCGAGCATGTGATCGGCGACATGATCGCCCGGCGCGTGGCCTCTGACAAACACGCCAAGACTGGGGTGACGGTGCTGGATTATGTGAACCTGCACCTCAAGTCCTACGAAGCGCGGCGGGTGAGGGAGCAGCGGTAAGGGAGATCTTGAGGACGCCACGCCGGCAAGCCGTGCTGCTACGGTTGTGGGTGCGACATCAATCCGTAGCAGTCCGGCTTGCCGGCGATTGCGATTGTAAAGGCGCCACGCCGGCAAGCCGGACTGCTACGGGCGGCGCAGGCACCTCACATTCGGGTTACCCCTTGGACTTCGCCAGTTCCATGATCATCCGGGTCAGCAGGTAGATCCTCGGCGATACGCTTTCCACCTCGGCATATTCCTCAGGCGTGTGGATGTTGCCGCCCACGATCCCAAAGCCATCCAGGGTCGGTACGCCTACGCCTGCCGACAGGCTGGCGTCCGCTGCGCCACCGCTGCCTTCAATGGTGAGCTTACGGCCAATTTCGCCATAGATGCCTTGCGCCATTTGCACCAGTTTGTCCGACTCAGGCGTTTGCGGCATGGGCGGCAGACCGCGGTCCAGGCGGGTGGTGACTTCAGTTTCCGGAATCAGCTTGTTGGCGGAAACCCGCGCCAGGTCTTTCTCGATGCGATCGAACTCCTCGGGGACTGCCGCGCGGACGTCGCCCTTGGCAGTGGCCTGAGCCGGAATCACGTTGACCCGGTCGCCGACATTGAGCACGGTGAAGTTGATGGTGGTTTTTTTCTCGGCATCTCCCAGTTTGCCCAGTTGCAGGATCTGGTGCGCCACCTCCATTGCGGCGTTGCGTCCCAGTTCCGGCGCGACACCTGCGTGGGAAGCCTTGCCCTTGACCTCGACCACAGCGGTGGCGCTGCCTTTGCGCCACACCACCAGGCCGTCAGCCGGCCGGCCGGGTTCCAGGTTCAGGGTCACGTCATGCTGTTTGGCGACTTTCTGGATCAACTCGGTGGCCGCCGCCGAGCCGGTCTCTTCGCTGGCGTCCAGCAGGAAGGAGATTTGTGCGTAGTCCTTGAAGTCGATGTTCTTGAGGATTTTCAGTGCATAGAGTCCGGCGACGATCCCGCCCTTGTCGTCCATGACCCCAGGGCCGTAGGCGCGTCTATCCTTGATGTGGAAGGGACGTGCGGCTGCCGAGCCTTCCTTGAACACCGTGTCCATGTGCGCCATCAACAGGATTTTCGCTTTGCCGGTGCCCCTGAGTGTGGCGACCACATGGCTGCTTTTGTCTGGCGCGGTATTGGGGAAGGTTTCGATGGTGGCGCCGAGTTTTTTCAGCTCCTCGACGGTGATGTCACGTACCTGGGTAAGGCCCGGTTCATAGCCTGATCCGGTGTCGATGTTGACCAGTTTTTCCAGCAGTTTGAGGGCCTCGTCCTTGTACTTGTCGGCATCGGCCTGAACCTGTTTGTGCGGCTCGGCGAAGGCCGGGCCGGTGACGGCAAAGGTGAGGCCAAGGGCAAGGGCGCTGGCGAGCAGCGAGCGGGAAAACGATGAAGGCATGGGTCTGTCCTTGATGTTGTTTTTTGAAAACGCCCCCTTACCCTAGCGTCTTGTACAGGTTTGTGCATGTTGGAATGCGACGTTCCCCCAATCGATCCGCCCCACACCCCGCCCGTGAAAACACCACAACTCCCCGTAGCAGCCGGGCTTGCCCGCGGGAGCGATCTTGCGCGCGCCACCGCCGGCAAGCCGTGCTGCTACGTGGATCAGGTTTTGCGGGCTACGGCGCGAACCGCCGCCTCGACCAGCACCGCCAACCCCAGTGCCCCGGCGCCAATCAAAAACAGCAACCGATGATCGCCGCCGCTGGCATTGAACAGCAACGAATACCCATACCCGCACAGCGCCTGCATCAGCGCAAACACTGTGGTCGCGCGGCTCCACGCAGCCCCTTGCGCGCCGGCATCATGGGGCAGGAGTTCATGAACCCGCGCCAGCACCAGCGGCACGATGCCGGGCGGGAAGCTGCCGATGACCAGCGTCAGCGCCGCGATCAGCAGGCTGCTGTGTGAGGTGTACAGAATGCCGACCACCAGCGCCTGCACCACCAGCACCAGGCGAATGCCCCGCACAGGTCCCAGCCGGTCGGCGATGTAGCCGTACAGCATGGGTCCAGTCAGCGCGCCGACGCCATAGACGATCCAGTACAGGGCCCCGACGTGAGCGCCCAGCCCCAGGTCCCGCGCAACGAAATCCACCAGGAACACCATCAACGGCACCAGCCCGATCGCCATCAGGCCGAACTGCAGATAGGTCAAATTGAGAAACAGCACATGACGCGGTGGACGGGGCGCCTGCGCCGCGTGAACAAGGTCGGCCCCCGGCGTCGCGGTCGATACTGCAACCTGTGGCCAGCCGGTCCAGCTGATGGCCGTCAGAATCGCGCAGAACGCCGCCAGGCCCAGCCAGGTGATCTGCAAACCCATGTCCAGCAACAGCGGCACCAGCGTCCCTGATGCGGCGATACCCAGCCCCAGACCGAAAAAGATCGCGCCACTGGCCAGCCCCTTGCGTGTGCCAGGGATGTGCGGGAGCACGGTAGAGGCGACCAGCACCATGATCGCGCCGCCTGCCAGCCCGGAAATGAAACGCCACGCGAAGAACCACAGGGTCGACAACGGCACCGCACACCCGACGAATGACAGGGTCACCAGCACCATCATCAGGCGCAGGGTGGTGCGATTGGAAAACCTGCGTGCAACGGGGCGACCCAGCAGTGCGCCGATGAAATAGCCCGCCAGGTTGGCGGCGCTGAGGATGATGATGTCGGACGTCGCGAACCAGTGATTTTCAATCAGCGGCGGAATCAGTGGCGTATAGGCAAAGCGCGCCAGGCCGATGCCCACCAGGGTGGCGCACAGACCGGCAATGATGGCGTGCCAGGGAATGGGTGCGCGGGTGGGCGCGTTTTCCTGGGATGACGTATCCAGCGAAAGGGCATCGGGCTGCATGTTGCTGACCTCGAGAAGAGAAGAGAGTCCATTTTTGACATCACTGTCATGTTTGACACTCTAGTCAAAATTGACAGGTCTGACAAGAATGAGGTCAACTCAAGACTCGTTGGCGAATCGAGACGTCGATTCCACGGATACGAAAAAACGTTGGAGAGCAGGGCAATGGCGGGTGTAAGACAGTTCGACGAAGATGCGACGCTGGATCTGGCGATGAACGTGTTCTGGCTAAAGGGCCTGAGCGCGACATCGATGCAGGATCTGGCCGAGGCCACAGGAGTTTTGCGCGGCTCGCTGTACAACGCCTATCAGGGCAAGGAGCAGCTTTTTCTCAAGGTATTCGATCGCTATCGCCAGCGCATGACCGCCAGCATGGCCCAAGCGCTGGCCGAGCCATCGATCCGCCTGGCACTGGAAAATTTCTTCGAGTTCATTATCGGCTCGATGATCGAGGGCACTCCGACCAGGGGCTGTCTGACCACCAAGACCGCGGTCGACGGGATCAGCGAGGTCGATACCATTCGCGTGGCCTTGCAAGGCATGCTCGATGACATCGAAGCCTTGTTGCACAACCGATTCGCTGCCGAGGCGCAGAACGAATCACTGAATCTTCCTGCTGACCAGGCTTCGCGTCTGGTGTCGACCTTTACCCGGGGTGTGGTGGTCATGGAGCGGATTTATCATGACCCTGAGCGCCTGCGCAGCACCGCAGCCTCGATGGTCCAGGTGTTGGTAAAAGGGTAAACCCGGCTGCGGCATCCCTGGCCCGAGGACAAAAACGTAGAACCTTTGCAGTGAGCTACCCTCAATAATTCAACATCTGTTGTCAGAGGAGAGGCGCACCATGCCGGTCAAGCACGATTTGTACGCGGATTTGAGTATCACCAAAGACGAGCTGAACAAGCGTCGCAGCAAAGATGCCAAGCTCGATCATCTGGTTGGTCAGTACGACGCAATCGACGCCGACATCGTCAAGGCAGAAGCCGGATCGTCGGGCGATGTCTCGGACGACCAACTCAAGAAGCTCAAGGAAAAGCGCCTGCTGGCCAAGGACAAGATCGTCCAGCAACTGATGTAGGGTGTGTGAGTCCTTTCACGCCATGAACACGTACGGCCGGCGAGCAACACGAAGCCGGCCGTTCTGCCGTTACAGGGCATCGAGAACTGTTCGCATTAAGTGATTCAACTAAGCGCAAGCCGCAGACTAGAGCGGTCGCGTGAATTAACTAGTGTATGAAGTTCGTAACTTGTACAGGCGTTAGTTGGCCGAAGAGTGAACAACGTCACGCTTATGGATCCAAAAGTTACGCAGAAAAAAACGGCGCCTGGTTGTACGCCGTTTAATGAGTCTGCCACCGGGAAGCGGCAGACTAGCGACTTAGAAGATGAACCCGGGGGTCATTGGGGGTCTTGGTTGGGCGCGATCTCGGCTTGAATACGTTTGTAGATTTCTTCACGGTGTACTGACACATTCTTCGGAGCGTTGATGCCGAGCCTGACCTGAAGGCCCTGTACGCCCAGAATGGTGACGGTGATTTCGTCACCGATGTTTATGCTTTCGCCGACTTTGCGGGTGAGTATCAACATAATCTTTTCCTTGATGGCCTCTTGAAGCGCCTCTACCAGGAGGCTGGCGTTAGCCTTTGGGTGGTGTGGTTGCCGAGTGCATCCCAATGTGTCCGTCACTATGACGTCACAGGTATGCAATTAATTCCCCAGGTTCATCTTCTTGTCATTGGTATGGTCGCTCCTGAGGCCAGACGGCATGCGAATTTTGCCTGCTTTTGGCAGCAAATCCCCGTAGCAAATGGCTATGGCGCTGATAGCCGAATCCGGGGCGGCGCCTATTGCACACTTCTTTCGCATTTATTGCAAAGCGCTCGTGCAAGCAAGTGATGAAATTTTCATTAGATTGCCTGTGAGCGATCTCCTAAAGGAGTGTAGGAGACTTCCGAATTGCGTGACGTCAAAGTGAGGCGACTTTAAACGAAATGGCTACAGGCTGTCTCTGTGCGCTTATCGGCGGGCAGGGAGAGATGTTTGCGGGGCACAAATGAAATGCCCACCGCGAGGGTGGGCATTGTCACGCTGAAAGGCGGGTCAGACGACCAGCGACAGCAGCATGATGAAGATGATGCCGACCACCGAGAGGATGGTTTCCATCACGGTCCAGGTCTTCAGGGTTTCAGTGACGGTCATGTTGAAGTACTGCTTGACCAGCCAGAAGCCTGCGTCGTTGACGTGGGACAGGATCAGCGAGCCAGCACCGGTCGCCAGTACCAGCAGTTCGCGGTTTACGCCCGGAACCATGCCGACCACCGGAGCCACGATCCCGGCGCCGGTGATGGTCGCAACGGTCGCGGAACCTGTGGCCACGCGAATCACCGCCGCCACCAGCCACGCCAGCAGGATAGGCGAGATCTGCGCCTGAACGGCCATGTGGCCAATCAGGTTACCGACGCCGCTGTCCACCAGCATCTGCTTGAAGCCACCACCGGCACCCACGATCAGCACGATCGCGGCAACCGGCGCCAGGCTCTGGTCCAGCAGCTTGATGATCTGTTCCTTGCTGAAGCCGCGGGCGGCGCCGAAGGTGTAGAACGCCAGCAACAGGGCGAACAGCAGGGCGGCGATAGGGTGGCCGATGAAGTCCATCCAGATGCGGAAGATGTGGCCGGTCGGCAGCGCGACGTCGGCGAACGTCTTGAGCAGCATCAGGAACACTGGCAGCAGGATCGTGATCAGAGTGATCGCGAAGCTGGGCAGGTTGTCGTTGGTCGATTCCTTGGCGATCTGGTCCATCAATTCCTTGGACGGGTTGCCCGGAATGTATTTGGCGATCCATTTGCCGTAGATCGGGCCCGCGATGATGGCGGTCGGGAAGGCGACGAGCAGGCCGTAGAAAATCGTCTTGCCGATGTCAGCGTTGAAGATACCGATGGCCAGCAGCGGGCCCGGGTGCGGAGGAACCAGACCGTGCACGGCGGACAGGCCGGCCAGCAGCGGGATGCCGATCTTGACGATGGACACACCGCTGCGACGGGCAACGATGAACACCAGCGGGATCAGCAGCACGAAGCCGATTTCGAAGAACAGCGGGATGCCCACCAGGAACGCCGAGAACATCATGGCCCAGTGCACGCGTTCCTTGCCGAAACGGCGAATCAGCGTCTGGGCGATCTGGTCGGCGCCGCCGGAGTCGGCCATCAGTTTGCCGAGCATGGTGCCAAGGCCCAGGATGATGCCGACGAAACCCAGCACGCCGCCGAAGCCGTCCTGGAAGGATTTCATGACTTTTTCTACAGGCATGCCGGAGGTCAGCCCGAGAAAACCTGCTGCGATGGTCAGTGCTACAAAAGGGTGGACTTTGAACTTGGTGATCAGCAGCACGAGGCCGATGATGGTCACCAGCGCATCCACTAGCAGATACGTGTCTTGAGTCATACCAAACATGGGGTGTCTCTCCGTTGTATTTTGTTTTTTTGGAGCTACTGCAAAGCGCTATCGTTCACTGCCATGTGTACACAAAAAGACAGCGCTATCTTTGTCGCTCACACCAGATCTGCGATCAGGAGCCGGTGAGGGCGTTGCCAGATGCGGTTTGCGATTCGTCCCACCAGCTTGCCGCCTTGGCACCGATGGTTTCGATCGATTGGGTTGCGTCGACGACCAGGGTGCGGTCCTCGCCGTAGGGTGCTTCTAGGGTTGCGAATTGGCTGTCCACCAGGCTGGCCGGCATGAAATGCCCGGGGCGATGGGAGCAGCGCTCGGTGGCCAGTTCCTTGGTCAGCTCAAGAAACACGAAGCCCAGGCCCGGTACGGATTCACGCAGGCGCTCACGGTAGATGAGCTTGAGGGCAGAGCAGGTAAGGACCGGTTTTTCACCGTTACGCACCGCCAGCGCGACTTCTTCGCCCAGGCGGGTGAGCCAGCCTGCGCGGTCTTCGTCATTGAGGGGATGGCCGGCGCTCATCTTGTCGATGTTGGCCTGGGGGTGAAACGCGTCGCCTTCGATCAGGCGTCCGCCACTGTTCTTGGCAATCTCGGCGCCAACGGCGCTTTTGCCGCAGCCGGAAACACCCATTACCACGAGGGCAGAAATAGCAGTTGGAGCAGTCGTCATAAAAACCTCGCCCCAGAGACAGCGCTGTCTTTGCCGGATGGTGTGCAACACCGGCAAGGCTGTTTCCGGGTGTAGTCATTGTTATGGGTATTACGGTCGTTCATGAGTCACTCGACCTCGGCCGTGAGTACGGTCGAAGAAGGTTGCGAGACTCCATGGGGTAGCGCTACCTTAGAGCCCATTCGACACAATCGCAACCCCTTCGCCTTTCCTTCCATTCAGTTGGCAACGCATGACTCGCATTGGTTCCCGCTCCACCGGTCGTCCCACCCTCAATGAGGTCGCGAAACTGGCGGCTGTTTCGCCCATCACCGCCTCACGCGCCCTGCGTGGCGTGGCGACCGTCGCGCCGGATCTGGTGGAGAAAGTGCGCGCTGCTGCGCAGAGTCTAGGCTATGTCGCCAACCCTGCCGCCCGGGCGCTGGCTTCTTCGCAAAGCCAGTCGGTGGTGGTGCTGGTGCCGTCGCTGTCCAACCAATTGTTCATCGAGACCCTGGAAGCGATTCAGAACGTGCTGCGCCCGCGCGGACTCGAAGTGGTGATCGGCAACTACCACTACTCGCCGGTGGAGGAGGAGAACCTGTTACGCAGCCACCTGGCCAACCGGCCGCGGGGTATTCTGCTGACCGGATTCGACCGCAGCCCGGCGGCGCAGCAACTGCTGGCGGCCAGTGGCGTGCCCTGTGTGCACATGATGGAACTCGATCCAGCCCGGGCCGAGCCGTGCGTGGGCTTTTCCCAGCAGCAGGCGGGTGCCCAGGCGGCGCAGCATTTGTTGAGTCGGGGACGGCGGCGCCTGGCCTATGTTTCGGCGCAGCTTGACCCGCGAGTGATCCAGCGCGGCAGCGGCTTTCGCGGCGTGCTGGAGAAGGAAGGGCTGTACGACGAAGCGCTGCAGATGGCCTCGCCGTTGCCGTCGTCGATCGGTCTTGGGGGCGAGTTGTTCGCACAGCTGTTGGCCGAGCATCCGGATGTGGACGGGGTATTTTTCTGTAACGATGACCTGGCCCAGGGCGCGACCCTGGAGGCGTTGCGTCGTGGCATCAGGATTCCTGAGCAGGTGTCGCTGATCGGCTTCAACGATTTGCCGGGTTCGGCGCACATGGTGCCGCGCCTGACCTCGATCCGCACCCCGCGCGAGCAGGTCGGCCAACGCGCCGCGCAATTGCTGCTGGGGCTGCTGGACGGCAATGTCCAGCAGGCTCAGGTGGATCTGGGATTCGAGTTGGTGGTGCGCGAGAGCACCTGATCGCCCGCAATTACCGGCCTACACAAACCCCGTAGCAGTCCGGCTTGCCGGCGTCGGCGTCCTCAAAGTCGCTGACGCCGGCAAGCCGGACTGCTACGGGGCGGTGTCTGGTTTACGCCTCTTTCTTGAACGCCAACCGGAACTGGTGCAACAACGGTTCGGTGTACCCGCTCGGCTGCTCCCGTCCTTTGAACACCAGCGCGCAGGCGGCCTGGAAGGCGGTCGATTTCTCGAAGTTCTCGGCCATCGGCATGTAGGCCGCATCCCCTGCGTTCTGCTTGTCCACGACCTTGGCCATGCGTTTGAGGGTTTCCATGGCGTCATGCTCGTGGATTACCCCGTGACGCAACCAGTTGGCGATGTGCTGGCTGGAGATGCGCAGGGTGGCGCGGTCTTCCATCAGGCCGATGTTGTGAATGTCCGGCACCTTCGAACAGCCCACGCCTTGCTCGACCCAACGCACCACATAGCCGAGCAGGCCCTGGGCGTTGTTCTCGACTTCCTGGCGAATCTGCTCCTCGGTCCATTCAGCCTTGGCCACCACCGGAATGCTCAGCAGGTCCAGCAGGATCTGCTCGCTCTCGGCGTTCAGGTCGACCTTCTCCAGTTCCTGTTGCACCCCTTTGACGTCCACCTTGTGGTAGTGCAGCGCATGCAGCGTGGCGGCGGTCGGCGAGGGCACCCAGGCGGTGGTTGCGCCGGATTTTGGATGGCCGATCTTCTGTTCCAGCATGTCGGCCATCTGGTCGGGCATCGCCCACATACCCTTCCCAATCTGCGCCCGACCGCGCAGGCCGCAGGCCAGGCCTACCAGCACGTTGCTGCGTTCGTACGCCTTGATCCACGGTGTGGCCTTCATGTCGCCCTTGCGCAACATCGGGCCGGCTTCCATCGAGGTGTGCATCTCATCGCCGGTGCGATCGAGGAAACCGGTGTTGATGAACGCCACTCGCGCCGACGCAGCGTTGATGCAGGCCTTGAGGTTGACGCTGGTGCGTCGCTCTTCGTCCATGATCCCCATCTTCAGGGTGTTGCGCGGGATCTTCAGAACGTCTTCGATGCGGCCAAACAATTGGTCGGCAAACGCCACCTCGGCAGCACCGTGCATCTTCGGTTTGACGATGTACACGCTGCCCGCGCGAGAGTTGCCGCGGTTGTGCAGGTCATGCAGCGCGATCAGGCTGGTGATGACGCCGTCGAGAATGCCTTCCGGAATCTCCTTGTCGCCGTCGTAGACAATCGCCGGGTTAGTCATCAGGTGGCCGACGTTGCGAATGAACAGCAGCGAGCGGCCATGCAGGGTCAGGCGGCTGCCATCGGCGGCGTTGTACTCGCGGTCGGCATTGAGTTTGCGGGTGAGGGTCTTGCCACCCTTGACCAGCTCTTCGGTCAGGTCACCCTTCATCAGGCCCAGCCAGTTGCGGTAGATCACCAGCTTGTCTTCGGCGTCCACGGCGGCCACCGAGTCTTCGCAGTCGATGATGGTCGACAGTGCGGCTTCCAGCAGCAGGTCCTTGATGCCGGCCGGGTCACTGCTGCCGATGGGGCTGGTGGGGTCGATCTGGATTTCGATGTGCAGGCCGTGGTTCTTCAGCAAGATGGCGGTGGGCTGGGCGTCATCGCCCTGGTAGCCGACGTATTTTTCCGGCTGCGCCAAGGGTGACTGACTGCCGTTGGCAAGGGTGACCACCAGCGCGCCGCTGTCCACGGCATAGGCGGTCGCATCGACGTGGGAGCCTGAGGCCAGGGGCGCTGCTTCATCGAGCAGGGCGCGGGCGAAGGCGATGACCTTGGCGCCACGCAACGGGTTGTAGCCGGCCTTGATTTCGGCGCCATGCTCGTTGGAAATCGCGTCGGTGCCATACAGCGCGTCGTACAGCGAACCCCAGCGGGCATTGGCGGCGTTCAGGGCGTAACGGGCGTTGGCGGCGGGCACCACCAGTTGCGGGCCGGCCTGTTCGCTGATTTCGATGTCGACCTTGCTCGTCGTGGCTTGCACCTGATCCGGCACCGGTTGCAGGTAACCGATGGAATCGAGAAAGGCGATGTAGGCGGGCATGTCGGTGACAGGGCCCGGATTGGATTTGTGCCACTTGTCCAGTTGCGCCTGAATGCGCTCACGCTCGACCAGCAGTTCGCGGTTGAGCGGCGCCAGGTCATGCACCAACGAGTCGAAGTCCGCCCAGAACACTTCCGGGTTCAGCCCGGTTCCGGGAAGCACGTCCTCGTCGATAAAACGCTTGAGGCTGGCCGCCACTTTGAGGTTGTGGCAGTTGACGAATTCGGTCATCTCGGGCTCTCCATCATGAACGTTGAATAGTTGCGTACGCCGCTTCCTGTAGCAGTCCGGCCGGGCGGCGTTCCGATGCCGGCGGTGGCGTCCGAAAAATCGCTGCCGCCGGCATCGGAACGCCGCCCGGCCGTACTGCTACAGGGGGATGTGCGTGATTGTTATCCTGCGTTTACAGCGGCTACACCCGCCTTGGCCACTTGCGCGTCCTGTTCGGCTTTCACCCCGGACACACCCACCGCGCCAATGGTTTCGCCATTCACGATCACCGGCACGCCGCCTTCGAGCGATGTGAGCAGGGGCGCGGTAACGAAGGCCGTGCGCCCGCCGTTGACCATCTCCTCATAGCCCTTGGATTCGCGACGGCCTAGCGCCGAGGTGCGGGCCTTTTCGATGGCGATGTAGCCGCCGATCGGTGCGCAGCCGTCCAGGCGCTCGAAACCCAGCAGGTGGCCGCCATCGTCGGTCACGGCAATGGACACCGCCCAGCCGTTGGCTTGCGCCTCTTTGCGAGCGGCGGCGAGGATCTGGGTGACTTCGGTCTGGCTCAGTACGGATTTGGTTTTCATGAAGCTCTCCTTTGCAAGTTCGGAATTGATTCGGTGGTCCGGGCGCCTGCCTGTTACACAGGTTGCAGGGCGTCCTCGATGAGTTCGATCCAGTGCTTGACCGGTGTGCGGCCGGCACTGGCAAGGTGGGTCTGGCAGCCGATGTTGGCGGTGGCGATGACCTCGGGCCGGCCGCTTTCCAGGGCGTTCATCTTGTTGTCGCGCAGCTGTCTGGACAGTTCTGGCTGGGTAATCGAGTAAGTGCCAGCCGAGCCACAGCATAGGTGACCGTCCGGCACTGCGGTCAAGTTAAAGCCCAGCCGGGTCAGTACCGCCTCCACCGAGCCTCCCAGCTTCTGCGCGTGCTGCAGGGTGCAAGGGCAGTGAAACGCCAGTTTCTGGCTGGTGCAGGCGCCGAGTTTTTCCAATGGCTCGGCGCGCAGCACTTCGACCAGGTCCTTGGTCAGCGCACTGATTTTCGCGGCCTTATCGGCATAGGCCGGATCGCCACGCAGCATGTGACCGTAATCCTTGACGAACGCTCCACAGCCGCTGGCAGTCTGCACGATGGCTTCGGCACCGGCCTGCACGCTGGGCCACCAGGCGTCGATATTGCGCCGGGCGCGCTGCAGGCCCTGTTCCTGGGCGTTGAGGTGGTAATCCACGGCGCCGCAGCAACCGGCCTGGGAGATGGACTTGACCGTGATGCCCAGGCGATCGAGCACCCGCGCCGTCGCCGCATTGGTGTTGGGCGAAAGACCTGGCTGCACGCAGCCTTCGAGAATCAGCACCTGCCGCGCATGTTGCCGGGTGGGGCGTGGCTTGGCCGGGCGCACGCTGCCGGGCAGTTTGTCTTTGAGGGTCGCGGGCAGCAGCGGACGGAACGCGTTGCCCATCTGCGTCAGCGCCTTGAACAACCCGGTGTTGGGCACCACGTTGCGCAGGCCTTCGCGTACCAGGCGCTGGCTCATCGGGCGCGGCACGGCGGCATCGACCACGGCCCGGCCAATGTCCAGCAGGTTGTGATAATTCACTCCCGAAGGGCAGGTGGTTTCGCAGTTGCGGCAGGACAGGCAACGATCCAGGTGCAATTGGGTTTTCTCGGTGACTTCCTTGCCTTCGAGCACCTGCTTGATGAGGTAGATCCGCCCGCGCGGGCCGTCCAGCTCATCGCCCAGCAGTTGATAGGTCGGGCAGGTGGCATTGCAGAAACCGCAGTGCACACAGCTGCGCAGGATGCTTTCGGCTTCTTCGGCACGGGGCAGGCGCTTGGCCTGTTCGCTCAGGGTGGTCTGCATGGTTCAGATCTCTGCGTACCTACGGCCCGGATTGAAGATCCCGTGGGGGTCGAGTTGGGCCTTGAGCTGGCGGTGATAGCGCATCAGAGGCGTTGCCAGGGGCTGGAACGGGCTTTGATCCATCCCATGGCTGTAGCAGGTTGCGTGGCCGCCAACGGCGCTGACCAGGGCACGGATTTCATCGCCCGACGCATCGGATTTCAGCCAGCGCTGGGCGCCGGCCCAGTCGATCAACTGCTCGCCGGGCAAGGCCAGCACACCGGTGTTCGTCGGCAGCGACAGACGCCACAGCGCTCGGCCATCGGTGAAAAAATCCAGCCGGTGTTCGTTCAGCGCCTGCCACCAGGCCGGGTCGATGGACTCGCCACCCAGGCGATCATGGGCCGCAGCCACCGAACCTTCACCGCCTTCCAGACGCAGCCGCAATACACGGCCGTCGTGGCTCGCGGCGCTGATCGGCAACGGTTGCTGGCCCCATTCGGCCAGGCGGGCGAGTGCGCGAGTGCCGTCCATTTCCAGCGCGATGCTGGTGCACAGGCGCGGCTTGGGCAGCACCTTGAGCGACACTTCGGTGAGCAGGCCAAGGCAGCCGAAACTGCCAGCCATCAACCGCGAGAGGTCATAGCCTGCGACGTTTTTCATCACCTCGCCGCCGAATTTCAGGTGTTTGCCAAGGCCGGTGATGACCCGTGTGCCGAGCACGTAGTCACGCACGGAGCCGGCCCAGGGGCGACGCGGCCCGGACAGCCCGGCGGCGACCATTCCGCCCACGGTGGCATCGCCGACGCCTGCGTCGCTGTAGCTGGGCGGCTCGCAGGGCAACATCTGCCCGGCCTGATCCAGCGCAGCGCTCAGTTCGCTGAGCGGGGTGCCGGCGCGTGCGGTAATCACCAACTCCGTCGGGTCATAGCTGACAATGCCGCGATGGATGCGGGTATCGAGCACTTCGCCGGCCACTTCACGACCCAGGAATGCCTTGCTGTTGGTACCCTGGATGCGCAGCGGCAGGCCGCTCTGGATGGCCTGGTTGACCTGTTCGAGCAACGTCTGGCTGGCGTCGGCGTCTTGTGCGGTGAGGTAGGGCTGACGTTCGGCACCCATCAGAAACGCTCCAGTTCAGGGAAGGGCAGCTTGCCCATGTGCACGTGCATCGCGCCGAATTCGGCGCAGCGGTGCAGGGTCGGGATGTTCTTGCCCGGATTAAGCATGCCGCTGGGGTCGAAGGCCGCTTTTACGGCATGGAACAGGGTCAGTTCGTCGCTGTTGAACTGCGCGCACATCTGATTGATCTTCTCGCGGCCCACGCCGTGTTCGCCGGTGATGCTGCCGCCGACTTTCACGCACAGCTCCAGAATCTTGCCGCCCAGCGCCTCGGCGCGATCCAGCTCGCCGGGCTGGTTGGCATCGAACAGGATCAGCGGATGCATGTTGCCGTCACCGGCATGGAACACGTTGGCCACGCGCAGCCCGTATTCTTCCGAGAGCGCAGAAATGCCCTGCAAGACGCCCGGCAGCTCCCGACGCGGAATGGTGCCGTCCATGCAGTAGTAATCCGGTGACAGCCTACCCACAGCAGGGAAGGCGTTTTTGCGTCCGGCCCAGAAGCGCACCCGCTCGGCTTCATCTTTGGCCTGGCGAACCTCGGTGGCGCCGGCCTTTTCCAGCACGGCGCGGACCCGGTCGCAGTCGTCGTGAACGTCGGCTTCCACGCCATCCAGTTCACACAGCAGGATGGCTTCGGCGTCCACCGGGTAACCGGCGTGGATGAAGTCTTCGGCGGCGCGGATGGCCAGGTTGTCCATCATCTCAAGGCCGCCCGGGATGATGCCTTCGGCAATGATGTCACCCACGGCGCGGCCAGCCTTTTCCACCGAATCGAACGCGGCCAGCAGCACTCGCGCCACCTGGGGTTTAGGCAACAGTTTGACCGTGACTTCAGTGATGATCCCGAGCATGCCTTCGGAGCCGGTGAACAGCGCCAACAGGTCGAAGCCGGGGGAATCCAGCGCGTCGGAGCCCAGCACCATGCGCTCGCCTTCGACGGTGAGGATGTCGACCTTGAGCAGGTTGTGCACGGTCAGGCCGTACTTGAGGCAATGCACGCCGCCCGCGTTCTCGGCGACGTTGCCACCGATGGAACAGGCGATCTGCGAGGACGGATCGGGCGCGTAATAAAGATCGTAGGGCGCTGCGGCCTGGGAAATCGCCAGGTTGCGTACGCCCGGTTGAACACGGGCGAAGCGCCCGGCTGGGTCAATGTGCAGAATCTTGTTGAAGCGCGCCATGACCAGCAGCACGCCTTTTTTCAGGGGCAAGGCGCCACCCGAAAGCCCGGTGCCGGCGCCGCGTGCGACCACCGGAACGCCGCGTTCGTGGCACAGCTTGAGCAGCGTCTGGACCTGCTCGACGCGCTGCGGCAACACCACCAGCATCGGCGTGGTGCGATACGCGGAGAGTCCGTCGCATTCGTAAGGGCGCAGTTCTTCCTCGCGGTGGAGGATTTCCAGGTCCGGCAGGCGCGACTGCATGGCTTGCAGCAACTGGGCCTTGTCGATGTCCGGCAGCGCGCCATCGACGCGTTCGTCATACAGGATATTCATGGTGGGTGTTTCACCCCGTCTTGTTCTTATATGGCTTTTTATATGGGCCCGTTCTGGCAAGGAACGTTCTACGGCTGACTTGCATCATTGGCCGGGTGGGGCTTACTGTCCATGGCAGAAAGCACTGGTCGAACCAGTTTTTTTTGGCATTTGCACAAAGGTTTTTTATTAAACCGATTTAATTCAATGAATTACGTGCGTTATGCATATGGTCTAAAGTTGTGTTTGCTACTGGTCATACCAGATGCCAAGCGAACTGAACGTAGCAGTCCGGCTTGCCAGCGACAGCGATTTTTCAGCTGGCATTGCAGTGAATGACACTCCGCTGTCGCCGGCAAGCCGGACTGCTACAGGGTACGTGGATACCTTCTTCAAAGAGAACCTATGGAAAACCTCGTGCAAGCTCCCACCCCTCAGGTTGCGGACGTTGTCAGCGAACGCATCGAGCGGCTGATCGTCGATGGCGTGCTCAAGGTCGGGCAACTCCTGCCTTCGGAGCGGCGCCTGACCGAAAAGCTGGGCGTCTCGCGCACCGCGCTGCGTGAAGGGCTCAAGTTGCTGCGCGCCCGGGGCATCATCGAAACCCGTCACGGCAAGGGCTCGTTCGTTGCGCAGATGGGCGGGCTGGGGCTGTCGGCCGCCTCGCCCCTGATGCACCTGTTCGCCTCGCAGCCGCGCACCCTTTATGACCTCTTCGAGGTGCGCAGCCTGCTGGAAGGGGAGTCAGCGCGCCTGGCAGCACTACGCGGCACCGACGCTGATTTCGTGCTCATCACCCGCGCCTACGACGCGCTGGTGGCGGCCCACGATCACGAGCTTGACGCCAGCGAACATGCGCGGCTCGATCATGCCTTTCATCTGGCGATCAGCGAGGCGTCCCATAACCCAGTGCTGGTGCAGACCCTGCGCTCGCTGACAGACCTGCTGCTCAACACGGTCTTCGCCTCGGTCAACAACCTCTATCACCGCGAAGCGCAGAAACGGCAGATCGACCGCCATCACGCCAGGCTCTACAACGCCGTCACCGGTCGCCTGCCGGACCAGGCGCGCAAGGCCGCCGTGGCGCATATCCAGAGCATCTGTGACAACCTGCGGGAAATCGAGAACGAAGAACAGCGGCTGGTCAGGGCCACCTTGCGCCTGGAGGGCTGGGCCTGATATTGACAGCCGCCGGTGAATGCCGCACTTTACGCATTGCGTAAATCGTTTACGAAAAACCTGTTTACCAAAAACAATAACCACCGTGCAGGCCTTCCCGTGGACCTATTCACCTACTACCGCTCGACCTCCAGCTACCGCGTGCGCATTGCGCTGGCGTTGAAGGGCCTTGAGGTCAATGCCATCCCCGTGAACCTGATCCGCGACGGCGGCGAACATCGCCAGCCCGAGTATCTGACGGTCAATCCGCAGGGCCGGGTACCGGCGCTTCGCCTTGAGCGCGGCGAAGTGGTCATTCAGTCCATGGCGATCATCGAATACCTGGAAGAACGCTTCGCCCAGCCTGCGCTGCTGCCCGACGATCTGCTCGCTCGCGCCCGGCATCGGCAGGTCGCCGCCCTGATCGGCTGCGATATCCACCCACTGCACAACGTCGCCGTGCTCAACCGCCTGCGCGGCCTGGGCCATGGCGAGGGTGACGTGACGGCCTGGATCGGCCACTGGATCAGCGAAGGCTTCGCTGCCGTGGAAGCCTTGATCGGTGACGAGGGTTTCTGTTTCGGCACGGTGGGCCTGGCCGATGTTTACCTGCTGCCACAGCTGTATGCCGCGCGACGTTTCAATGTTGATCTGAGCGCATTCCCGCGCATCTGCCGGGTCGAGGCGCTGGCGCTGGCCCATCCGGCGTTCCAGAAAGCGCACCCGGATGCGCAATCGGACAAGCCGGAGTAGTCTGTCCCTTATGAAAAGCTTCGGTCTGCAACTGATCTTCGGCGACTTTCTCGCCCGCAGCGTACGGGGCATTCCTTGTGCGCCACCTGCCCGACTGTGAACCTCGCCACCAGGTATTTCACTTTTTAGCAGGAGCAAGACCGTGACTGATCTCTATGAAAACCCCATGGGCCTGATGGGCTTCGAGTTCATCGAATTCGCCTCGCCGACACCCGGCATGCTGGAACCGGTGTTCCAGATGATGGGCTTCACCAAGGTCGCCAACCACCGTTCCAAGAACGTGGCGCTGTACCGCCAGGGCGCGATCAACATCATCCTCAACAATGAGCCTCACAGCGAAGCGTCCTACTTTGCCGCCGAGCACGGTCCTTCCGTGTGCGGTATGGCTTTCCGGGTCAAGGATTCGCAGCAGGCCTACAAGCGCGCGCTGGAGCTGGGCGCACAGCCCATTGAAATCGCCACCGGCCCAATGGAACTGCGCCTGCCGGCGATCAAGGGCATTGGCGGCGCGCCGCTGTACCTGATCGACCGTTTCGGCGAAGGCACGTCGATCTACGACATCGACTTCGTGTTCATCGACGGGGTCGAGCGTCATCCCGAGGGAGCAGGCCTGCAGTTCATCGACCATTTGACCCACAACGTGTATCGCGGGCGCATGGCGTACTGGGCGAATTTCTACGAAAAGCTGTTCAACTTCCGCGAAATTCGCTACTTCGACATCAAGGGCGAATACACCGGCCTGACCTCCAAGGCGATGACCGCACCGGACGGCATGATCCGCATCCCGCTCAACGAGGAATCGTCCAAGGGTGCGGGGCAGATCGAAGAGTTTCTGATGCAGTTCAACGGTGAGGGCATCCAGCATGTCGCGTTTTTCACCGACGATCTCATCAAGACCTGGGATCGCCTGAAAGCGCTGGGCATGCGCTTCATGACCGCGCCTCCCGAGACCTATTACGAGATGCTTCAGGGGCGCATCCCCAATCACGGCGAGCCCGAGGCCGAGTTGAAGTCCCGTGGCATCCTGCTGGACGGCACTTCAGAGGGCGGCAATAAACGCCTGCTGCTGCAGATTTTCTCGGAAACCTTGATGGGCCCGGTGTTTTTCGAATTCATCCAGCGCAAGGGCGACGACGGCTTTGGCGAGGGCAACTTCAAGGCGTTGTTCGAGTCGATCGAGCGCGATCAGGTGCGGCGTGGGGTGCTCACCGCAAATTGACCGTCATTGGCTGATGCTGGTTGTTGAACCTGTGGGAGCGAATTCATTCGCGATGCACTTGTCCAGGTGATGAAAATGCGTCGTCTGTAGGGGCGTCTCGCGAATGAATTCGCTCCCACAGGTGTTGTGTCCGGCATGAGTTTCCGGGATTTAGCCGCCCGGCATTTCCCCACCCATCCGCGCGCTGATCGCGCGGGCGGTGTGCACAAGCTTCTGCGCAGCCTGGGCCTGATGCTCACCGGTAAACACCGACGCCGATCCGACCACCGTTACCACACCCACCAGCTTGTTGCCCATGGCGAACACCGGTGACGACACCGCGTTCACGCCTGCCATCAGCAAGCCGTGGATTTGATGCACGCAGGTGGCGCGGATTTCCTCGACATGGCGCTCCACTTCCTTGAGCTGTGCAGCCGACAGCAGAGCCGACTCCTGCTCGCGCAGGGCAGCGGTTTCCGCGTTCGACAAAAATGTGTCGAACACCAGCCCCGTGGAGGAGCCGAGCAACGGCAGCACTGAGCCAATCTGTGTGACCAGGGTCACTGCGCCCAGGGACTGCTCGACGTACACCACGGTCGGCCCCTTGTTACCCCACACCGCCAGGAAGCAGGTTTCGTTGAGTTCGTCACGCAGGGCAATCAACTCGGGGGCCGAGATTTTCAGCACATCCAGCTGGCTCAAGGCGGCCAGACCGACCTGCAGCGCCGAACGCCCCAGCCGGTAATGGTTGGTGATTGGGTCCTGCTCGGCAAAGCCGCTGTCCACCAGCGCCTGAAGATAGCGATGAACTTTGCTCGCCGGCATCGCGACGTGCTCGGCGAGTTTGGACAGCGACGTGGCGGGCGCCAGTTCCGCCAAGGCCTTGAGGATGCCGACGCCGACTTCGGCAGACTGCACTTTCTGCTGGCGGGGAGCGGGGGCGGTTGCGGATGAGTCGGTCATGAACAGGGCGTGCGCCGGTCTGGAAAGGCTGCTTTATAGCTTGACCAGAGCTTGAACTCAAATTACGTTATGCGTAATGCGTTTACGTATAATATTACGATCACTGTAGGAGCGCGCTTGCCCGCGACGGGATCGTGACAGCCAGCACAGATGTCTCAGGTAGATCGCCATCGCGGGCAAGCGCGCTCCTACACGGCAGAGCCCCGATAACAACAAGAGGTCAAGATGTTCACCAAACCCGCATCCGAGCCGCTGAAATACCAGGCAGGCTTCGGCAACCAGTTCCACAGCGAGGCGGTGCCGGGTGCGTTGCCCGCGGGGCAGAACTCGCCCCAGCGCCATCCTATGGGCCTGTACGCCGAGCAATTCTCCGGCACCGCCTTCACCGTGCCCCGCGCCGAAGCCCGACGCACCTGGCTGTACCGCATCAAGCCTTCGGCGGCTCATCCGCAGTTCCAGCGTCTTGAGCGCCAGATCACAGGTTTGGAGCAGGGGCCGATAACGCCCAATCGCCTGCGCTGGAACGCCTTCGACATCCCCGCTGAACCCACCGATTTCATCGACGGCCTCGTCGCCCTGGCCAGCACCAGCGCGGCGGATCAGGCCGAAGGTGTGAGCATTTATGTCTACGCCGCCAACCAGTCGATGCAGCGTGCATTCTTCAACGCCGACGGGGAATGGCTGCTGGTGCCGCAACAGGGCCGCTTGCGTCTGGTCACCGAGCTTGGACTGCTGGACATCGAGCCGCAGCAAATCGCGGTGATTCCCCGTGGCTTGAAATTCAGCGTGCAACTGCTCGATGGCACGGCTCGCGGTTACCTCTGCGAGAACCACGGCTGCGCCTTGCGCCTTCCGGATCTGGGCCCCATCGGCAGCAACGGGCTGGCCAACCCTCGGGATTTCCAGGCGCCGGTCGCTTGTTTCGAAAACACTGAACAACCCACGGTGCTTGTGCAGAAATTCCTCGGCGAGCTCTGGGCAGCACAGCTGGAACACTCGCCATTCGATGTGGTGGCCTGGCATGGCAACAACGTGCCGTACAAATACGACCTGCGCCGGTTCAACACTATCGGCACGGTGAGCTATGACCACCCGGACCCGTCGATCTTCACGGTCCTGACGGCGCCTGGCGCCACCCACGGCCAGGCCAACATCGATTTCGTGATTTTCCCGCCGCGCTGGATGGTGGCCGAAAACACCTTTCGCCCACCGTGGTTCCACCGCAATCTGATGAACGAATTCATGGGCCTGATCGACGGCGCCTACGACGCCAAGGCTGAAGGCTTCATGCCCGGCGGGGTGTCGCTGCACAACTGCATGAGCGCCCACGGGCCGGATAACGCGACGGCTGAAAAGGCCATCGCCGCTGATCTTGCGCCACACAAGATCGAACAGACCATGGCTTTCATGTTCGAGACCGGCAAGGTCCTGCGCCCCAGCCGTCATGCCCTACACTGCCCGCAACTGCAAGGCGACTACGACGCCTGCTGGAACGGCATCGCCAGAACCTTCAAACCTCTGGACACGGATAACCAACGATGAGTACTTCTGTTCATGCCCGCAGTTGGGTGACCTCTGCCAACGATCACCCTGATTTTCCGCTGCAGAACCTGCCGTTCGGGGTGTTCAGCGCCAGCAATCTCAGTCGGCGCGGCGGTGTGGCCATCGGCGACTGCATTCTCGATCTGCAAGCTGCGCTGGAAAGCGGTTTGTTTACCGGGCAAGCGAGAATTGCCGCCGAAGCCGCAGGGCGTGGGCAGCTCAACGATTTCTTCGCCCTCGGCGCTGCGGCGCGTCAGGCGCTGCGCCTTGAATTGCTGCAACTGCTGGACGAAAGCAGCCCGGCCCGCGAAGACCTGCTGCACCCCATGAGCGCGTGCCAGATGCACCTGCCGGCGCAGGTCGGCGACTACACCGATTTCTACGTGGGTATCCATCACGCCACCAACGTCGGCAAGCTGTTCCGCCCTGACAATCCGCTGCTGCCCAACTACAAATACGTGCCGATTGCCTACCACGGCCGGGCGTCGACGCTGTGCGTGTCCGGCACAGCCGTCAAGCGTCCGAGTGGCCAGACCCTGGCCCCAGGCGCTGAAGTGCCCACCTTCGGCCCGAGCAAACGGCTGGATTACGAACTGGAAGTCGGGGTGTGGATGGGGCCAGGCAACGAGACCGGCGAGCCGATCGGCATTGGTCAGGCGGGTGAGCACATCGCTGGCTTCTGCCTGCTCAACGATTGGTCGGCGCGGGATCTGCAAGCCTGGGAGTACCAGCCGCTGGGGCCGTTCCTGTCCAAGAGTTTTGCCACCAGCATTTCCCCCTGGGTGGTGACGAGCGAGGCGCTGGCGCCGTTTCGCAGCGCGCAACCGCAGCGGCCTGAAGGTGATCCGCGGCCGCTGGAGTACCTGTTCGATGAGCAGGACCAGGAGCAAGGTGCGCTGGACATCGAGCTGGAGGTGCTGCTGCTGACCGCGCAGATGAAAGAGCAGGGCATGGCCCCACAACGGCTGGCGTTGAGCAACACCCTCAACATGTACTGGACGGTGGCGCAGATGGTCACCCATCACAGCGTCAACGGTTGCAAGTTGCAGCCGGGGGATCTGTTCGGCACCGGCACCTTGTCCGGCCCGCAGCAGGGGCAATTCGGCAGCTTGCTGGAAATCACCGAAGGCGGCCGGCACTCGGTGGAATTGCCGAGCGGCGAGACCCGCAAGTTTCTGGAGGCGGGTGACGAGGTGCTTCTCAAGGCTCGCTGCCGTCGCGACGGTGAAGTCAGCATCGGTTTCGGCGAGTGCCGTGGGGTGATTGTCGGGTAACCTGGTTTGACCAATTGAGTTCTGTGGGAGCGGGCTTGCCCGCGAAGGCGGTGGATCAGCCACCTCGAGGGTCAGGTCCGACGTATTCGCGGGCAAGCCTGCTCCCACAGGATCAACGTGGTGCATCGGTTGAGGGCACGATTACTCGTCAGATGAATCCTGCTACCAACGACCCCGTCCTTGGCAAAAACCGCCCCTGCCGCTCACCCTGCACTTTGCCCTGGGCATAACTCAGATGCCCGTTCACCCACACCCCGTCGATGCCTTCGGCGGCGCGTTTGGGCTCCTTGAAATCGGCAACGTCGCGTACCGCTTGAGGGTCGAACAGCACCAGGTCCGCCCAATAGCCTTCACGCACGAAGCCTCGCTCGTGCAGGCCAAAGCGGGAGGCCGTCAGCCCCGTCATCTTGTGAATGGCCGTGTGCAGCGGAAACAGTCCCAGGTCCCGACTGAAATGCCCCAACACTCGAGGGAACGCGCCCCACAGGCGTGGATGCGGGAAAGGGTCTTCCGGCAGGCCATCGGAGCCGATCATCGACAGGGGGTGCTTCATGATGTTCTGTACGTCGTTTTCATCCATGCCGTAGTACACCGCCCCGGCCGGTTGCAGCTTTTTCGCAGCGTCTACCAGCGACAGGCCCCAGTCGGCGGCGATGTCTTTCAGGTCGCGCCCGCCCTGATCCGGGTGCGGCGTGGACCAGGTAATCGTGATGCGAAACGCATCGGTGACCTGCTTCAAATCCAGTGTCGATGAGCTGGCGGCATAGGGATAACAGTCGCAGCCCACCGGGTGGTTCTGCGCGGCTTTTTCAAGGGAGGCCAGCAGTTGCGGGCTGCGGCCCCAATTGCCGGCCCCTGCGCATTTCATGTGGGAGATGACTACCGGCGAGCGCGCATGGCGGCCGATGTCGAAGGCTTCGTCCATGGCTTCCAGCACCGGCTCGAATTCGCTGCGCAGATGCGTCGTATAGACCGCGCCAAATTCGGTCAATTCTTCGGCCAGTTGCTTGACCTCATCGGTTTCTGCCGAGTACGCCGTGGCATAGGCCAGCCCTGTGGAAAGCCCCAGCGCGCCATCCTCCAGGCTCTCGCGCAGTTGCTCGCGCATGGCGCTGATTTCGCAAGGTTTAGCCGTGCGAAACAGATCGTCCAGATGATTGCTGCGCAGCGCCGTGTGGCCGATCAGCGCGGCGACGTTGACCGCCGGGCGGGCCTTGTCCACGGCCTGGCGGTAATCGCGAAAGCGCGGATAGGCAAAGGCCTTGGCCGGGCCCAGCAGGTTCATCGGGTCCGGCGGGTCGCCCGCCAGGGTCACGGGCGATGCGCTGATGCCGCAGTTGCCGACGATCACCGTGGTCACGCCTTGGGTGATTTTTGGCAGCATCTCGGGGTGGCGGATGACTACGGTGTCGTCATGGGTGTGTACGTCGATGAAGCCCGGCGCGAGCACCCGGCCCGCTGCGTGGATTTCCTCGCCGGCAGACACCCCGTCAAGTTTGCCGATGCGCTGGATGCGCCCGTCGCGAATCGCCACATCGGCGCGCACGGCGGGGCTGTCGCTGCCGTCGATCACCAGCGCGTCGCGAATGATAAGGTCGTAAAGCATGTCAGTCTCCAAGCGGCAGGCCGTCGTCACCGCCGCGATAGTCATCCAGCGCCAGCTTGATCCGGCGCAGGCGTTCCTGATTGTCGTCCGGGGCCAGCAGTGCAAGCTCGGTGGCCAGCACGTCGATGGTCAGCAACATGCCGTAGCGCGCCGCCGTGGGTTTGTAGATGAAGTTGGTTTCGGCGATCTGCAGCGGTAGCACCACGTCGGCAAGCTGCGCCAAGGGTGAGTCGGGCAGGGTGATGGCCAGGGTTTTCGCGCCGTAGCTGCGGGCCAGGCTCACCACATCCAGCAGTTCCGGCGTGCGGCCGCTCAGGGAGCAGACGATCAGGCTGTGATCGGGCCCCAGGGTCGCGGCGATCAGGCGCATCATCAACGGATCGCGGCTGGCGGAGATGGGATAGCCCAGGCGCACCAGGCGGGTCTGCAGTTCTTCGCTGCACAGGCTTGAGCAGCCGCCCATGCCGAAGCTGTGGAGCATGCGCGCCGGGGCGAGCAGGGCCACCGCCGCCTTGAACCGTGCATCGTCGAAGCCTGCCAGGTGCTGGCGCAGGGTCGATTCGATATCGCCGACGATCTGGCTGAAAAACGCAGATTGCTCCGGCGCCTGTTCCGGGTTCAGAAAGCGACTGCCGACGCCGCTGGCCTGAGCCAGTTGCAGGCGCAGGTCACGCAGATCCTTGCAGCCGATGCTGCGGGCAAAGCGCGACAGCGTGGCGCTGCTGACTTCGGCGCGGCTGGCCAGCTCGTCGAGGCTGGCGCTGGCGGCGAAGGCAACGTCGCTCAGGATCAGCCGGGCGATGCGGCCTTCGCCGGCGCTGAAGGAGTCCTGGCGGGCGCGGATCTGGTAAAGAATGTCCACTCAGAGCACCTGTGCCAGACCGAGGGTCAGGACGAACGCGATCACCGAGATCAGCGTTTCCAGCACCGTCCAGGTCTTGAAGGTTTGGGCCACTGTCATGTTGAAGTACTCCTTGATAAGCCAGAATCCGCCGTCATTGACGTGGGAAAAAATCACCGAGCCTGCACCTGTCGCCAATACCAGCAATTCCGGATGCGGATAACCCAGACCCATGGCCACCGGCGCAACGATGCCCGAAGCAGTGGTCATGGCAACCGTCGCCGAGCCTGTCGCCACGCGCATCAAGGCGGCGAACAGCCAGCCCATCAGCAGCGGCGACAGATGGAAATCCTGAGCCAGACCGACGATCTCATTGGTCACGCCGCTGTCCACCAGAATCCGGTTCAGCCCGCCACCGGCGCCGACCAACAGGGTAATGCTGGCAGTCGGTGCCAGGCACTCTTGGGTGAATTTGAGAATTGAATCACGATTGAAGCCCTGAGCGATGCCCAGTGTCCAGAAACTCAGCAAGGTCGCCAGCAGCAGGGCAATCACCGAGTTGCCGATGAACAGCAAAAAGCTGTTGAAGCCGCTGCCCGGCGTGGAAATCAGGTTGGCCCAACCGCCCAGCAGCATCAGCAATACCGGCAGCAGGATGGTCGCCATGGTGATGGCAAAACCGGGCAGTTGCTTGCGCGGTTCACGGTCCAGAAACTGCTTGGCCAGCGGGTTTTCATCGGGCAGGTGGATGTGCGGCACGATGAACCTGGCGTACAGGGGGCCTGCGATGATCGCGGTGGGGATGCCGATCAGAATCGCGTAGAACAGCGTCTGGCCGACGGACGCCTGATAAGCCTGCACCGCCAGCATTGCCGCAGGGTGCGGGGGAACCAGAGCGTGGACCACCGACAGGCCGGCGACCATGGGCAGGCCGACCATCAGGATCGAGACCCCGACGCGGCGGGCGACGGTGAAGGCAATCGGCACCAGCAGCACGAAGCCGACCTCGAAGAACAGCGGCAGGCCCACCAGAAACGCGATGCAGACCATGGCCCAGTGGGCGTTGCGCTCGCCAAATCGGTCGATCAGTGTGCGCGCCACCTGCTCGGCACCGCCGGACTCGGCCATCATCTTGCCGAGCATGGTGCCGAGCGCCACTACCAATGCGATGTGGCCCAACGTTTTTCCGACGCCGCCTTCATAGGAGGAGACCACCGAGGTGGCGGGCATTCCGGCCACCAGCGCGAGGCCGACGGACACCAGGGTGATGACGACAAACGGATTGAGACGAAAACGCGCGATCAGGACGATCAGGGCGATGATCGCGATGGCGGCGTAAGCCAACAGGGACAGGCCGGTAGACGGAGGCATGCAACGGTTCCTTGCAGAGAAGTTGAGGTCAGCGGGCGAGCGGCGGGCAGTGTCAGTCCGGGCGCAAATCAGCGATGAAAACGGTCTCGGCAGTGGGTGTTGCAAAGGCGTTGCAGGTGGAAACGAGGGTCGATAGGCGACGATCACAGGCAGGCATTGTTTTTATCTCTGATTTCGTGATGAAAATTAAATTACACGATAATCGATAAAAATAGAAATATATGAAAATAACTTTCTTTTAGGTGGGCCGGCTTGTTGGCGTCGGCGATCATGAGGACGCCCCCGCCGGCAAGCCGTGCTGCTACGGGGCGGTGCAATGCTCTTGATCTTCTTACGCGATAGTGCAGACGACGCCGAACGCGACGTAAAGGCGCCAGGCCGAGCGTAGGCGTCGTGTAGGGGGATGAGCGGCAGGAGCCGCGAAAGCCGTGCGGGCCATGGATGGCCCATCATGGCGTGCCCCCGGAACGGCGCCGGAGGGAGGGAACCGAGACGAAGTCGAGGCCTAGCCAGGAGCAAATGGTTTGCCTACTTTCCCGAAAGAAAGTAGGTCGCCCGTAAGGGGCGAAACCCTAGCGTCCAGCCACCGCGACAATGGATATGTCCCGAAAGCGAGCGTCTCGGTGGTTTGTAATTCGATGAACATATCCGTTTGTGATGTCGACTCGGATTCACCTTTCCGCCCTTACGGCGGGTCACTTTCGGCATTCGCCCGGAGTGCCGGCCCAGCCAAAAGTAACCAAAAGGTCTTTGCGACAGGCTGGGCCGCGACTTCGTCTCGGTTCCCTCACTCCGGCGCCGCTCCGTGGGTCCGCCGTGATGGGCCATCCATGGCCTGCACGGCTTTCGCGGCTTC
>Ga0105251_10000084_pt1 | contig 89473 bp, 103 predicted proteins | sample KBSS64metaG_FD_80424 | JGI IMG/M metagenome (GOLD analysis project Ga0105251, IMG submission 80424) | Switchgrass rhizosphere microbial communities from Kellogg Biological Station, Michigan, USA - KBS S6-4 metaG | ecosystem: Host-associated > Plants > Roots > Rhizosphere > Soil | place...
GCCATACGTTCCTGAGTTTCCGCCGCATTGAATGTCTTTCTGACAGATTCAATGACGTAATTGCGCTCATTTTGTGGGGTGTGTTTACGGATTTTCTCAACGAGGGAGAATCGATCCGTAACCGTTTTAAGTGACTGCATGTTTCCCTCCGGTTAGTTGCTGCTCATCACAAATTTTGCAAAATTAATTAACTGCTCTGTCGTCCATTTTGTTGGATCATCCCCAGCTGCCTCAGGGGCGGATTCATACATCCCGTGCTCATCTTCTGCTGGTTCATTCGAGGCGAACTCTTTGATCATGATATTAAGCCTGTCAGCATCAATACGAAGCTGATCAGTGAACAGGTACCGCATGAACTCTTCGCTGCCAGCCAGTTTGGGATTGTTTTGAACCTGATCCATGATCTGTGCGATTATCGAAACGAAGTTAGCGCGGGCATCAAGCTCACGATTTTCTTCTTCTTGGATCGCGGTATTCATTGAGTTGAATTGTATTTCGAAAGGACGGTCGGCAGACGTGTAGGTTTTGCCGTACTTGTAAGCAAGATGTATATCAATGAGACGGTATATTGCTCGCGCTGAACCTTGTCGAATCCAGTTCGCACGCAGTGCTGCCTGAATAGCTGTTTGCTGCCAACCTCCCTCTCCAAGCCCGCCGCTCATCATGTCTGCCCAACCCAGCATTGTCGCGTCAATCCCCAAACTGGCTGCCAATTGCCGCAGGTGAAACATGACGTCCTCAATTCCGGTGATATCTGCAGGGATTGACTGCGTGTCGACAACCATGCCGTTTTTACCATCTGCCATTAATGGGACAATGTGGTTTAAAACTGTGGGCATAGCATTGGCATTGATTGAACGACTCGCGACCATTTCGGCATTTCGTTTAAGCGACTGGGTTACATTTCGTGTGTAGTTAGCAGCGTTAACTGGGTCGAGAGTATTCGTGGTAAGACCAATCAGACGATCAATTTTAGCTGCGTTATTACGAGTCGCCTTTAGCGCGGTCAAAGCAGCGCAGAGATTCAGGAAAGGCTCGTAGCTATATTCAAGAAACGACGTCCCATAATTCTGCGTTTCTGTTAAAGGGGCATTTTTTTCAGCATCCAGCAGCGAGTATCCCTTTGTGCCGTAAGCAACCGGCATAAGCTTATGCTGGGGCATCCAATAGGGGTTTTTGATTGAAACCAGGCTCCATGGCTCAGCGACAACACGGCTCATCTTCTCAGTATCGAGTAGATAGTCACCGCCGTAGCCCACCAACTGGCTACCACGGGTAAACTCCTGCACAAAATGAGGCAAGGTGTAATAACTGGAATCAATACCTGTAATACCAAGGCCCGGCTCACCGTATGGCCGAACATAAGAAACGCCAAAGATGGCCATAATCATTGCCCATGACGGCAAGCCATCGTTAATCATCGTCCCAAGGTCTGCCGTGAGCTCCTCGCAACGCTTAACTGCTTCCGTGTCGCCACCGTTTTTGGGGGCTATCTGAAATGACATACCTGTTTTCTTTGACGGTGCCAGGGCCTGCGCGATGTGAATATTAAGCGCAGTTGAAACGGTAGGACTCTTCGCCATTTCTTCAAGAACGTTGTAGCGCTGTAGCCGCTCTGCAGGCAGTTCAGCAGTGAGTTTTACCGAATCGGATGCGCTTACCATTCCGTCTGCATTTTGCTTACCACCAGGCCGCAATGAAGCCAAGCCAGACCGTGCTACTACGCTGTGGCCACTCATGAATACAACTGGGTCAGCAGTGGTCACATCACCGCCGGTGAAAACTTTTCTCAGTGCACTACGAAAGCCCTGTTTTTTTTCTTTCTCTGCCATGTTTCGCCGCTAGGTGCTGGTTTTTCGGTATCACGGCATCGTAGTTAGTCTGTGATTTATACAGGTGCAGAAAGTCATTGCCAATTACGTACAACGTACATATAGTAAATGTATATTTGAACAATATGTAATTTAGAAATGAACGAAAATACAAAAACTCTTCAGAGCTCTCTTCCCAAAGGGAGCATTACCCGTGAGCAAGCGCGCCAGCTGATGAACGCACATCCGAACCTGAAAATGGAACGCGAGAGCGCTTCATTCTTCGCCCTCGTACTGAGAGACAAGACAGGGTTCCCTGTTTGGCAGTGCTTGAATTACCTGCCCACCAGCAATGGGTAAAGAACTAAAGTCATAGTGTTATAATGGTCGCTAACTGGCCTGTTTTAGAATTGAGGAAGAAATTGAGCGATTTACCTCCAAACACACCTGAGACAATACGTGCTATCCGAAGCCGTATGAATCTTACCCAAACAGAATTGGCCGACATTATGGGTTACAAGCTTCGCGCCTGGCAGCTGAAAGAGAACACTGACCCTGAACGAACCAGATTCCTTGTGGCCGGAGAGTTCCAGTACCTGCTGCTGCTGGCAGGCGAACACCCAGATTACGAACTTATACCTCGAAACAAAAAGCCCGCATAAAGCGGGCTTTTGCTCAATTCACGTTAAAGTCACCAGGTTCATCTTCCTCGCTCTGATCGCCAACTTCAGCACCTGCCACCTCTGGCCACTCAACCAACCAACCAACATACTCCAGGCTCCGTAGAACAAACTCTGGCCTTGACTTGACAGTATTAACGAGGCCGGTCGCAGAGTTCGGATGAACAAGGCGAAGCTCTTCTGCCATCTGCTCTAAAGTAATTTGACCTTCGGCAATGATGAATGAACCATCTTCATGGCACTCAATCACGCCGTCCTGTTTCTCCGGCGATGCGATCTTAATCCGCATGATGTATCTCCTTCATGCACCCCAGGAAGAACTCTACCAAACCATCACCGTTCAAAACTGATTTTGCGGCTGCTTCCGGGTCGGCATACAGTTGCATGCCCATAGAAAAAATCTCTGTGCTGCGGCAATTGTTTAAAGCCGGTGGTTTAGATAGCGGCTTACCGCTCTTAGCACTGAAATTTAGTTCCATATAAATTTTAGACATGTACCGGTCACTTAAGGCAGACCTTACCATATATTCAGCATCCCCCCTGGTGCCGGTGTTGTAATATGTCAGTCGATCACCGGCTTTGGATTTGAGGAAGGCCTTCGCACGTTCAAGCAGGTGTGGATTAGAGTATTCAATGTGATGCCCTATCTCATGCCAAAGCACATGCTCACCGTCAGTATTGCCCTCTATAGCGATTACCCCATTACGGTTAGCGTACGCCCTAACGCCATCGCTATGATAAATGTGGTTTAACGAAGCAAGATTGCCACCCACCAGCTCGTAGGCTTTTGCGGCTACCTCTTTTATACTAAAACCCTTGCGGCCGTAGTCAGGCTGGTCTTGTGCGGTCAGCTCGTCTACTTGATCAGACAGCCTAATGCCTTCACTCCACTCACTCGCCTGTTCTGCAGTGACGCCACCGGTTTCAAGAAGAGTATCGAAAGCAGCTTTTACCTTCTTGTGAATCATGGTCGTTATAGCCGGAGGATACGCAACGCGATCACTAAATAACCTCGAAAGGTCATCCATTTCAAGCTCTAAACGGTCTCGCTCAGGATGAGCCCGCAAAATCATTTTTAAATGACGCACATCAAGCGCTAACCCTGAATTTTTGTCAAAAACAGCTTTCAAATACGGCTTCAGCTTTTCCGGGTTATCCTGCACTTTATTGATTTGTTCAATATAAAAATCTACCGTGCTCTGGAATCCAATATTTCCAGGGTCCACATCAGTGCCAATCTGCTTTAGACTGTTCAAGGCGGAAATATAGCCGTCTGCGATAACATTGATATCGATATCTCTACTCAGCCCCACTCTTTCCAGTACAGCCTTACCGGATTCCATTACTCCGCTAATGTCAGAAAGCATTTTCTTGGCTAACTTCTCTGCATTCTGGATCGCTGCTACCAGTTGTTGCACTGTTTTGGCACTACTCATTTTTTTCGTGAAGCTGGCCAACAATGATTTTTTAAGGTTTGGGGGTAATTTTTGGTTCGTCGCGAACCATTTAATGCAAGCTTCTTGTACTTCTGGCCAGCTAATTTCACTAGGGACAAGGTTCTCAAGTTGATGCAAAGTCCTGATTACCCTTTCAGTATTGCCTCCATTTTGTGCTGCATCATTAAGATGCTCTATCGCGTAGTGGATGTTTCGCGGGTCAACCAAAGAAGGGGCCGAATGACCATCTTCGATCGCTGTTTTCAGCGCGCTGCTGTAAAACATGCTTTTATCAACTGAACTGATCATTGCCCGCACTACACCATCGCTATAGCCGTTGTTACTTATCCATTCTCGGACGGTGTTGTAATTGAAAAAACGAAGCTTGAAACCAAGGTCTTTGACGTTTTGCTCGCCACTGTGCACATTACTTTTAATCTGCTCGCTGAGCCGCACAATTCTGACCAGCTCACTAACATCGGAAGCGCGGGAAATAAGATCCGAAATATAAGGGTCCACTTCCCCGGGCGCGCTTTCAAACATAGCGAAGTTCAGTCCCTTTCCCTCCCCAAACTCTGACTCAATCTCCTGGGAAACCGCCGTCAGCACGCTTCGCAGGTCAACCTCACCGCCGCCAAACATATCGCCCAAAGCCTGCTGCTGGTGCGTCAATTCGTCATTTATTTTCTGAGCGAGTTTTTTGAACGCAGCTCCCATGCGTTTTGCGCTTCGGTTATTGGTGACGATGAAGAGCGCCAGTGCCTCAGCTTCGGGAGTGCTGTCACCAAATAATCCTCGCTGGGCAATAACCTCTTCGAGTGCTTGGCCATTATCCTTAGCCTCTCTGACCAGATTTATTGCTTCCTGTAGCGCGGCTATAGCTTGCTTGTCCAGGCCATCAATGGTTTCGATGCCGTCCACCAGCCCGGTCACAGCGTCATGGTGTATGTCACCAGACAATGACTGCATTTGTGCAAAATCACTGGCCGCCGTGTTTAGCGCGGTAAGAATATTACGCATATCCGGATCGGGTTCTTCAGCAATAAGTCGAACAAGACGCTCATCTTTGTAGGCTTTGGCGAAAATCGCGTTTTGCACGCGGTCAATAAGTTGCTTTGTCGGGCGCCCATCGTTAGTTAGAAGGCCAGCCGTCGCCGTGTCACCTATTTCACGTAAAAATGCCCGGATAAAACCATCATTTGAGCGCGCCAGAAGGTTTCCATCTTCTGAAGGATTAAACAGCGCCATCACGCTTTCTGAAAGGAATTGAGCGTCTGCATATGCCTTTTCACTGGCCGCCATTTCTTGGAGATCAGAAATGTTAGAGTCTCGCGCGAACTGGGCGCGATCAATGTCAGTTAGACGTTCACGCACCAAGACCGGCATTTCCATTGCAGCCACGTCAGATGCCTTAAGGCCAAATTCCTCTGCATGGTCAATCAGGTACTGGCGGTAGTCATTTGCTTGGTCTTGTTGGTAAGCACGCCAGATCCCCATTGAGCGGCCATTACCAGATTCAACGACGTTATCAGGGCCGACAATCGGTGCACCGTGGCTACTCATCCCTGAGTCGGTCAGTTGTGCCGGGCGTAGGCCGGAGGCGATCTTACTGACTTGGAGCTTACTGGATAGACGTGTCCGGTCGCGAGGTTGAAGCTCAGATGGAAAATCAGGGTTAATAGTGCCATCAAGGTTGTTCGAAATTGTCAAAACTGCCACCTCAACGACTTTGAAAGCGGTTTTGACCTCTGCTCCTTTGCTTGTTACAACGTAGCTGGCCCGGCCGGTGGTTCTTTGATGTATGGGTAAAGACGTCAACACTGCAATAACGTCATCGATGTCTGTCGCCGCGGACAATGCGGTTTGTACGGAAAAAGTCATAAATTCCCCCTTGTCAGAGGGATTGTGGGGAGTTTGGTATTTCTGCGTGACGATGCAATTTGACTGTGAGAAAATTAAGTGCATCATAAATTTCATGTTGATTAACATCAGTATAATGTGTCACGAGGCTAAAGAGATATGAAGGTTGTTTTTTTAAGGCGTGCAATGCTCGCCATTAATTCCCTAAGAAATGAAGATAAAAAAATGGTCACAAAATTAGTTAGTGATATGTCAACTGATTTTGAAGATGTCAAGCCAAATCAAATAAAGAAAATAGAAAGAAACCCTCGCGTAAGAATCTTAAGCGAAGGCCATAGCAATAAAATTTATGCGTACCAAGGAGATTATCCAATAAGGATACTTTTCTCTATAACAACAGGTGTTGCAGAAAATATTTTGATAGTTGATATCGCTTTACCCCATCAATTGGTGGCAGAATGAAAAATTTACAAAAGCACACATATTCAAAATCTGCCGCTATTTCACAACTCGCTGAGTATTCGAATTTACTAGCTCAAAAGCCTACTCTATCAGAGAGAAGAGACATACTGCCATTTTTCAAAAGAAGCCCTGACCTTAATCTTCTGATAAGTTATCATTTACCTAAAATGAGACAGGCTGATTGCTATGCGTCTGAGTTCGACATCTATAGTGATTTCAAAGCAGATATGATTGTAGGTGATAGTAAAAACCATCAATATTTATTAATTGAGTTTGAGGATGGTCGGCCTGACAGTATCTTCAGATCAAAAGGCAATAAAGCTACTCCAGACTGGTCTCCAAGGTTTGAAAGTGCTCATTCACAATTAATGGACTGGTTATGGAAGATAGAGGATATGCGTGGCACAGGTGACTTCCTTAATACCTTCGGAAGTAGAAGAGCAAAATTTTCTGGCATTATAATTACTGGAAAAAACATGAATTTATCCAATCAGGAGTTAGACCGCTTAGAATGGCGAACATCTAAAACAATAGTTGAAAGTACGCATGTAATGTGTGTTTCATTCGATGAGTTATTAGAAAACTTCCAACATTATATTTCAATTTATAAATAAGCCCCTATTAAGGGGCTGTGATTTATAAAGCATATATACGGTGCTTACCGTACTGAAGTCCGATTGTTGCAAATGGAATATCGTCATCAAAATCTATCGGTGGCTCATTGCCTGAAGCCGGGGACGCCTGGCCGCCACTGCTAGGTTGGTTCGATTGCCCCCACCCGCCCTGCTGGCCAACACCGTTCTGCGCTCCACCAGCTTGCCGTCCGCCAAGCATCTGCATGGTGCCGCCAACATTTACCACGACTTCGGTTGTGTACTTTTCCGAACCAGATTGATCTGTCCATTTGCGGGTACGCAGCTGCCCTTCAATAAAGACTTGTGAGCCTTTACGCAGGTATTCACCGGCTACCTCTGCCAGCTTTCCAAACAGCACAACACGATGCCACTCAGTCTGTTCCTTCATCTCCCCGGTCTGCTTATCACGCCAGCTCTCAGAGGTGGCCAAAGTGAAGTTGGCAACCGCACCACCATTCGGCATATAACGCATCTCAGGATCGGAGCCCAGATTGCCGACCAAAATTACCTTGTTGACTCCACGACTAGCCATTCTGTTTCACTCGTATTAAAAGGGCATGTTGCCCTCTATGCTCAGTCTGCATACCCGTTTTGGGCCACCCATAAGGCCGTTTGCTCTTTGGCCTGATCCAGCGTTAAGTGCTGGCCGACGTATTCTGCAATCGCGCGCAGCGTATCGATGAACTCCAGCTGAGGCACTTTTGTGAACACTCCCGCCAAGAAGTCTTTAACGACCTGAGGAGCATCTTCAGGTTCCGGAGGCAGTTCCGGAGCGGGCACTTCTTCGGGCCTGGGTTCTGCAGCTGCACCCAGGCCAAGCTTGATCATCACTTCCACAATCTGCTTGCCGATCGTCATGCGCTGCATAACTGACGCGGATTTTTGCTCCTGCATTAATCCGGACAGCTCTTTACCCAGTGCCAGGCGTTCCATGATAGACAATGCCATTAAGCAACTCCCTGCTGAACTTCAGCCAATATCTTAATCAGGTGATCCACAGCTGCTTCGACTAACTTCTCGTTTTCATCGAAACGACTTGCTGCTATGAGCGCGTTAGCAGCCTCCTGGACGTGATCCAACTCTGCGCTGACTTCCGCCAGGTTACGGGAATTAAACTGTGATGGTACGGACTTGATATAGTCCAGTGCCTTGTTGGCTTCCTGATCGGCTTCGCTCACTTCTTCCGTACCTGTTGTGGTTGTTTCCGCTGGCCCATTTTCCACCGGGGGTTGTTCCGGTGGCACATCTTCACTGGTGCCATTGTTCACATCAGCTTCAGCAACTTTTTTCAGCTCGGCCAGTACGTTCAGTAGGAAGAAATTCTGCTCATTCCCAAGCGGATATGCAACGGTCGGGAAGGCTTTGCGGAAAAACAGCTTAACTTGAGCTTTGAAGGTTGCAGGGTCTTCTTCCGACTGTTCCAGATATTGCGCCGCGTACTCTTTCATACGGCCATTGGCGATCTGCTCCGCGAGAGACTGCAGTTCATCACCGCCGGGAAGATACAGGAGATCAAACCCTTTGACCTCATCATCGGTCAGCTTGCGGTTATACGTAACAGCACCATGACGCATGTAATCGTAATATGGATCGTCAACGTTTTCCGGGCGAGGCAGGATGGCAGTATTACCATCGGGTATAGTGCCAAGCGAAGCGGGGCGCAGCTGCAACGCGTATTTGAATTGTCCAACGCCGTCAGGTTCCGGTTGTGGTTCCGGTTGTGGTTCCGGTTGTGGTTCCGGTTGTGGTTCCGGTTGTGGTTCCGGTTGCGGTTCCGGTTGCGGTTCCGGTTGCGGTTCCGGTTCCTGCTCAGGCTCAGGCTCAGGCTCAGGCTCAGGCTCAGGCTCAGAAAGAGGTTCGACCGGCTGCACCACCACTTTATATTTTTCAGCGTTATGTTCGCGATACGCTTTTAAAAGCTTGGTAGCGGCATCTGCCATACTTTTCCCCTGCATATCTTTAGCTTGAAGACTGTAGCTTTCATCACCGCTATCGATGGTGACAAAACTTTCTGGCCCACCAGCCGCATCAACAGTTTTGTATTTCACAACGGCCCCATTACTGAGCGTGTACACACCATCCATACTTAAGCCGTTTTTGATAGAACGGAGCTGATTGGTGAAGGCACGATCAGGAGTCGGATTTTCTTTTGCCGCAAGCAGCTTATTACGCTTATCTTCGAGCTCTGCATTAAGATTCTTTTGGCTTAGCAGACGCTCTTGTAAAGACGCCAGGGCGTCACGTTTTTCTGCCAGGCCATTTTGAGCGTTCTCCACCTGTTCTATTAGGGTAGAACGCTCATCTCCCAGCTTATCGGCCTCACTTAGGTAGCCTTCAATATCGGCCTTTATTTGAGCCTGCCGTTCTTTAGCCTTCTGAAATTTTGCGCTGTTACGCTCAATGAGGTTCGAAAGTACCTGGCATACCTGATTAAGGGTTACATCGCGACCGCCAATGGGCGCAACAACATGCGTGACGTCCCTTTTATTCAGCAGAAACTGGAAGGCTACAAGCGTATCGTCGTTTTTTACCCGTCCGTTATCAGCTGTAGGGGAATGGAAAATAATGCTGGTGGTTTGCCCGTCGGTGAGGGGGATTTGCGCAGTCATAACAGGAATATTAGCAACACGTCTTACTTTGCCAATAATAGCACCACCTATCGTTGGCAAACCATTGTCATCCTCTCCCGCTTCATCCGTACCAGCTTTGATGTCCGTCCCGTTGAGTCCACGATTAAGTACACGAATAAACGCGCGCATGGTAGCCGCGAGTTTTAAGCGCTTCGTTGTGATCGCTTCAAACATCGCGCCATCGCTCTCTGCCAGGATTTCATTACCCAAATAGGCAAGTTCAATATCCTCAAGCGTAGCGGCCTCTAATAACAGATCATCTTCGCTTAACGGTTCAGCGCTCCAACGAGTCGGTAAATTCGTGGATAATGACTCAGCGAACGTGGTCTGAGTGTTTATATGGATTGGCTTCTTGATCACGCGACCTCCTCCAGTTGGGCAATTTCTTCTTTCAGTTGCCGAGTACGGGCCGTTTCCTGGTTCAGAGCAGCTTTAACCTTTTCAGCTTCGGTCATCGCATTATCGGTATTGGTCTGAACCACCCCCAAGCGAGTCTTAACCTGCTGGATATCGTCACTTACAGCATCTCGCTTTGCCTTGGCGTCTGCCAGTTGCTGCGCGTTGGATTTAATGCCTGGTGACTTCTTATCGCTACCATTGAGGTTTTTCTTGGCTGCGCGAGCCATTTTTCGAGCAAGTGCTTTTTGAAAAGCGGTAGCGCCACGTTTGAATAGCGCTGAAAGGGATTGTGCCAGGGCAGAAATCGATTTTACTGGCTGATAGGGCGATGTTTTGCCGTTTACTTTGATGCCGGAAATATCGCCTGTGTCGTTAACCTGGACATCCATCACCTGTTCATCTAGGCCGATCAATGTAAATGTTCGCGTAGCGATACCATCTTTCTTTCGCGATTTTCCCGCTGGTATAACCTTAGCGACTTCATAGCCAGCCTTCGCCATCGCTTTAGTCAGCTTGGTCAGGCCTTTCTCGTTGAGCTCTTCAAATTTGAGCTGGACGTATTCACCCTTCGACATTCAGGCGGCCCTCTGGATCGATGTTAATTGTGTACTGTTTTTCCATCACATGTGACAGTGGAAATATGCGATATAACGGATTTAAACGGCAGTTACCGTTAAAAATACGTACCTTCAGATCCCACCGACCGCTTTCAAGGTAGCGAGTGTTTATCAATAAAAACTCCTCCCTACTCCCCCGGCGCGTGACATCGAGAGGGCGCGTCTTTCCAGTGATAACAACCATTGGATTGTTTAAATCTTGAAGGCTGTATTCAATATGGGCATCGCTTATCCAACTGCGCCTAATATCCAATAGGATCGGGAAGGCGAGTGCATACGGTTTAACAGCTGCGGCCCCGATGCTGATAATCAAGGCGCTTTTACGACGTATAGCGAATCGGTCAAAAAGAGCCAAACCACACATAAAGATTAAAAAATAATGCTCACTTCCCATGAGTTTCCCCACCTTTGTTACTGCCCATCATTGCCGTAAGAACAGTGATGAACTTCGTTTTTATTGCGGTTGATACCTCCCGGCCATTGTTGCTGGCAACCAGCACTGCAATGAACATAAGGCTATCTTCCCACCCCTGATTTCTGGCGACGTAAAAACCTGTTACGCCAGCGATAAGCGCCATCACCCACTCCGTTATCAGATTGAAAAACGAAGCCGGTATGCGCTTTTCACGCACTCCATGAAGGAACACGCCAGTGCCGCTTAACAGGGACAGGAGTAAAGCCAGAAACAGAGTTTCGTAGTTGGCGAACACGTACCCTCCTGAAATGACGTTAGAACGCAGAAGGGAACTTATTTAGTCTGTAATTTGTATGGGTAGGAAATGATTCATGGGTAGAAGAATAAGGGCTATCAATCGTTTGAAGACAGGGACTTATGAGCATCAAAAAATGGGCCCTAGCGCGGAGCTAAAGGCCCTGGCAATGGGCTTCATAGTTAAAGGAAAGTTAACTGAACGGCCTAGGCTTTAACTCAAGGGCCTTCTCCCAATCAGTTTTTTCTTCAAAATAGGCCTGATCAGCTTCATTATCATCATCCATAACCTGTTCCATCATAGATGCAGGAAATTTCCTATAGAGGGTCGATACACCAACGTCATAGATGATTGCCACTTGGTTCCTAGTTAATCCATTACGGATTAAGCGCCCCATTTGTTGCCATTCATCGTAAGAGTATTTTGGAGGCCTCCCGCCAATACGCCCTTTTTTTCTTGCTGCAGCCAAGCCTGCTCGGGTTCGCTCAATGATGATTTCCCTTTCCATTTCAGCAAGTGCTGACATGATGTGGAAAGTAAACCGCCCCATACTCGTATTGGTGTTAATCCCCTCCGTTATGGAGAGAAATTTCACATCCATTTTTTTAAATGTTTGCAATAGATCGGCCAGATTGATCAAGGAGCGCCCCAAGCGATCAAGTTTCCAAACTACAACCGTGTCACCGGGTTTAAGGGTTTTGAGTAATTTGTTCAGGCCCGGGCGCTTTGCTTTAACTCCGGTCATTTTATCTTCAAAAATTAGTTCACATTTTGCTCGTTCAATTGCATCACGCTGTAATTCAGGATTTTGGTCATTTGTTGACACCCTAACATAGCCAATTCGCATAACTTTTAACCAATTAAATACCCTTTAAAAAGTGACTGATTGTAAACAAGAATCGGCAAGCATTTCATTCAAAACGTTGGTTTAAGAGAAGCAAGGTTTGTAACAAGCAGAGGTCGTAATGCGAATGGTCAATGGATTATTTGGTCTGATGGAGCTATCGAGGTTATGGGTTATGGCGTAACCATTGAAAATGGATTGGCCACAGTAACGTATCCGATCGAGTTACCTGATGTGAGCCGTTATATCAGTATTGCTGAACGGCTTGCTGGGGACTCTGGTACTGCGTTCAATTCTACTCATACATCTATGGTCATCGACTCATTAACAACAAAAGCGGGTTTTAAAGCTCGTTGCACAATGGCAGCAACGGGTGCTCCTTCAAGCAATGGATTTTCATGGAGAGTGTACTATGCGCCTATTTAATCCCAAAACAATGACAGAAGTAATACCAGGCTTTCATGATATCGCTGGTGCTATTGAACTACCCGAGGATAATTGGTTTTTTAGAGAAAATGTAATTCCGGAAGGAAAAATGCTCGCCGTTACTCAATCAGGCGAGCCAATTTTGGTCGATGTTAATTCAGCGCGGGAGGAGTCGGATAGGTGATGTTGGGTGCTGAGGTGATATCTACCTCCTTGAGCGCCTTAATATAGAGCATGAAAAGCATACGCGCTTAACGTTGGTTTAGGAGAGGCAGCGAAAATGGAGGCTGTCACAGCCCAATTAGCGGTTAATGGATGGCTTAAAATTCCTTTGCCAGGAGATCAAAATATTTATCTTCAGTGGACTGTTCTTACTTCGTCAAAAATCGATATAAGCGGTGGAGAGATAGATGTCATGTCTTTCACGTGGCCTATAGCTTTCCCACATGGCGTACTGGCAATAAGTAATTCAGCAAACACCTATGTTCAAGCAGTTAGAAGCATCGAAGGTGCTAACCGATTGGGAGGGAAGCTGTTAGTAATGGCGCATAGCGGCAATATCGCACACACACCTGTGACAAGTATCATGGCGATCGGGTATTAAAGGTTGTTTTTTCACACTAATCGAAATACCCGGAGGCAAGATGCTCGCCAAAAATGAAACCGGCGAGCCAATTTTGATTGGAATTAGTTATGTTCAGGAGGAATTTGCAGGTTGATATTAGATACTATGCAGATTTCTTCTGTGAAAGTTATTTACCTATGGCAATAATCATGGTCCCGTACTTTCCTGCCTTTGATGTTTTGATTTTCGCGAGCGTTCGATCACCTCCTATGATTTTGTACGTAGGCGCTTCTGTCTGTGTTGGATCTACCCACATAGCGGATATTGCTAACAACGAATAGGGAAAAGCTACCGGGTAAACTGCTGGTGTTCCCTCTAAATCTGAGCTGTAAACATCAACTGAAAAGACCTGTACAATATGGCCGCTAGGTAATTTGAACCATCTCAGATCAGAAGTGAATGAACTCATATCGGGGAGCTGATTTGCGCCGGTGCCTACTGTTCTTTTCGCTGCCTCTCCTAAACCAACGATTTTAGAGTATAAATTTAATACTACGCGTTCAGCATCCCATCACAATGAAGAATATGGAATTTGTAGTCGGTGTTACGTAGGTAAAGTTAACTTGAGAACGGGAAGTAAGTGCCGTATTAAATCCAACGGACCGTACAGACGGATCTTGTGTACTAAACATTGCGATAACAGAAAGTAATGCTGTAGGCATTGCGATTGGGAGGTTTACATATTTATTTGAAACCACACCATTCGTTGTGTCTACAGCAAACCATCCCCATTGAATGATCAAACCACCAGGCAATTTTGAATAGCCGTTAGTGCTCATGTTGCTTGAGAAAAATGACATATCCGGTATCTGGTTAGCAGCAGAACCAATTGATCGTTTCGCTGCCTCTCCTAAACCAACGTATGCAGTGCTTAAAAAATACACGCGCTTAACGTTGGTTTAGGAGAAGCTGCTAAGAGAAGTATTGGGAACGGCGCAAATCAGGTTCCTGATATGGGTTTTTTCAAATCTCAGATAGGATCTAACGGCTACGCTTGCTCTCCAAGCGGATACATTTTGCAATGGGGCCTACTTACCGGGGGGAATCAGTATGATTTTAACTTTCCCATATCTTTCCCTACCGGAGGTTTCATTTTAATTGGAATGGCACATACTACCGATACTGCCGGTGTAACTGCACTATCGATAGTAAATGGGTTTATCAGAGGTAATTCTGCAGGATATTTAGCAAGTGCCAATATCATTAACGGGGCACCTCAGTATTTCGCTAGATCGATACAGTGGTTTGCCTTAGGAAAATGATAATTTCAGTTAGTAACCAAGCATAATATAACAAGCTGTTTGGAGTCTCGTTGGGATGTGTGGGTATGGTGCATTAGAAACGTCTCTAAAGACTGCAGAAAATCCAATGGTTGACCGAGGACCGAAGGAAGCAGTGAAGCCACCATTGATGGTATCGACTCCAGTCAGTAATCCACTTAAAACCCCACTGGGAAAAGCAATCGGATAGGTTGCTTCTCCCACTGTGCCTGCTCCAGAATTTGAAACCGTCCCCCATTGAAGGAGCAAAATTTTTTGTTTCCCCGCCTCACTTAATGGAATCTTCAAGTACCCTCCAGCGGAAATTAGTCCTAGGATGCCGCTACGATCTGAGGCCTCTCCTAAACCAACGTATTAAGCGCTCAAAAGGTATACTCTGAAGTATCAATACCCGATTGCAAACCAGCAGAAGCTGTTTCCTCCCCCGCTACTTGAGACGTAGGCAGTAGTCGAGTGGAGTGACCATGTAAATTTACCGGCTGAATATGGATAGGCACTTGCTATATAAGTATTAATAACATCGTTTGACGAGGTAATGATATTTATCACCGAATTTGGGAAAGTGATAGGGAAATTTCTTTCTCCAATATACTTACTTACACTGCCTCCGAGTACAGCATAGGCACTATGTTCTCCCGAGTAATCAACCCTTATTCTCCCCCACTGAACTATCAACTTTTTTCCATCTTTGGTTGGAACTGCCAACCATCCATCCACATCTTGTGCGCCTTCTGCAGGTTTTAGTTTGATGACTTCTTCTAAACCAACGTTAAGCGCGTGTATTTTTTAAGCACTGCATACGTTGGTTTGGGAGAAGCTGCGCGACGTGATATCGGCACGGGGTCAAATCAACTCCCGGAGATGAGTATGTTCGCTAGCGCATTTAGTGGCGCAAGCGGTTACTGCAAGCTGCCTAATGGCGTAATATTGCAAAGTGCCGCCATTAGTGGCATTCCTGCTGGCGGTTCGCTTGAAGTCACCTATCCGATCCCATTTCCTAACCTAATGATGTTTGTAATTGCAGCCCCGGCGATCGCTGCTAATGGAACAACACCCATTTCAATTGCGATAGACGCAGCATCTGTAACCGACCCCAAAAAAACCATCATGATAAGGAATATTTCAACAGTAAATAATGGTGGGACGCGCCTGTTTGCGTTAGGTAGATAGCGAATAGGCAAACAACGAATTTTATGCACCTATTTCACATAGTTCATAGCATTGAATCTTCATGTGAGAGGGCAAATATGGAATACTTTTACAGCGCTTCAACAAATGCTTTTTATCCAGCGGCTTTGTTGGACAGTTACAAACAGGCCGGAACTCTACCTGATGACATCCAATCAGTAGGGGAGGATGTTTTCATGGAATTTACCGCAACACAATTAGGTATGCGACGAGTGCCCAATCAGGAGGGTTTCCCCATGTGGGAGGCCATACCTGCAGTGGTGCTGACTCAGGACGAGATAAAAAGTAAAGCAAGAAAGTTACGTGATAGCTTCATATCCGCAACAGATAGCATGCTCGTTTCAGACTACACCATTAACGATACCGAGCTCACCGAGGATGAAAGGGAGGAGCTAATGAGCGTCAGGCTCACCTTCAAGAAATGGCCAACAAATGATGGCTGGCCTGGTATAGCATTACCTGACATTCCTCAATGGTTATTGGTTGAAGCGGTTAATAATGGGTACAGAGTATACAGCTGGCCTGAAGAGTAAAATCATAATATCAAGCACCATATGACATGGTGCTTTTAACTAACTTTTTAGATAGGCATTGTGTTTTTATTAGGTCATTTAATTGATTCTAAAGACATCAGTATCCGATTGAAAACCACGTAAACATACGGGAGTTACCAGGTAGCGTATCATCAAGGAAAAACTGAGCATTAGCGCCGGTTTTCGTTGGGTAGCCGACTGAAACAGCTTGCCTTAAAGTTCTATAGACTGGCACATAATCATAATTTGATGCCCTTACGCCTGCGCTTGAATATATACCGAAGCAAGCCGACGGGAACGCGACTGGAAACGTAATATCACAATTATATGTAGTGCTTGTTACTCCCCCCTCCCATCGCCCCCATTGAAGTATTATTTGCTTACCCCCGTATATAGGCAGGTTTAGCCAACCAGAGCCTAAAAGTGTGCCAGTTGCCGCTGGCAGTTTAGCGGCCTCTCCTAAACCAAGGTATTCGAGAATACCGGCAACCGTTTTACCAGAAAGATCTGTGAGGGTTTGGTTAAGCGGCTGCTTGCCATCGAGGGCCTTTTTCATAGTAGATGCAAACTGGGGATCATTATTCAGCGCAGCAGCAAGCTCACTTAGAGTATCGAGGCCCTCGGGAGTTGAACCACCTACCAGAGCAGAAATCGCCGCCTTAACGAAAGCGGTGGTGGCTATCTGTGTGTTATTTACCGTTTGGTCAGCTGTAGGAGCCTTAGGTGTCCCGGTTAACGTCGGGCTCGCCAATGGGGCCTTAAGGTCTAGTGCCTTATCAATTGTCTGCGCGAAATTACCATCGTTGTTTATCGCTGCGGCTAGCTGGGCCAGTGTAGAGAGGGCTTCCGGCACTCCCTCCCCAGACAGGAAGGAAATCGCTTTTTTAATAGCGAGGGAGTTCGCAGCGACCCCTTCTTCTTCGCTATCAAGTTCTGCGCTTAACTGAAGCCCCAAGCTGCGAAATACACGGAAAGAGGTGTCTATCATTTCCGATGTAATCTGCGTTGCCCCCTCCGGTACCGCAACCCGGCACAACTCTATTTGGCCGTCTTTTAGTTGCTGAGCCGTAATAGTAACAATCTCAGCTGCATTAACAGTCGATTCGTCCGTTACTTGGCTCGTTTTCACACCAAACTTATAAAAAGCCTGCAACGCGATAATCGTTGTCTGGCCAGCAGGGATGTCGACGTCAATATCTAAAATCTGCTGTACTGACAACTGGACGTTATCAATATCAACAGACGCAGCACCGCCTTCATTGCCGGAGGTCACTGTAACCTTCAGACCGTTGCCAGGCACGACATTAAAACCTGAATAGATTCCAGGCTTAATAATATTTTTAAATTTCCGGTTTAATGCTGTTGAGGTGTAGGCCTCGTAAAACTGTACGTCTGTGATCAGGCTCTTACGAGAATCTGCGGCCAGAAGGCTCACACCACTAATAGATCCGCTCATACTCAGCTCCCCGCCTGCTCAATCATCATGATGATTGAGTAATTCTTTCCCAGGTATACAGTATCTTGCTGAGTAGCAAGCACGGCGATGGCTTTGTCTTCTGCGTCCAATAGCACGAGTGTATTGAAGTCGTAAACAGTGTCTTCCTCAAGGCTGTCTTGAGGCAACACGGCATTAAGCGTGATGATGTTCCCCTGAACTGACCGCACAAGTTCACATTTCGCGAAGTTGGTAGTCATGTCTTCCAGCACGAAGTCAGTTGGGATATCTGAGATATTCCAACCACCAGCCTCATTCACCGAAACCAGCGTCGATTTGCCCCAGCATGCCGTTTTGATTTCAAAGCGTTGGCCGTTGCCGATCGCAGACTCCGCGCGGCGTGAGTAGTAGTAATCGAGTAATTGCGCTTTATAAAGCGTACCGCTAGTACGAGCGGCGAGAACATCAGCCATTTAAATCCCCTCAAAATGCACTGAGAGGAGTTCGAGCCCTTGAGTGGAATCAAACTCCGCAAGTGGTAGTCTGCGGAGTTTGTTGAGTTTGTGAAATTGAGCGTTAGGCGCTAGAACCTATCAGGTAATTTATTTTCCTGATAGTCTTTCTCCAGCTGCCTGCAGGCTCCTGTATGAGCACATGTTCGCTATCAACTGGGAATAGGATCGTCGCTAGGTCACCATTTGCGTATTCGATAATACAACCATGTAATCCAAGCGTTGACACGTATAACCCCACAACACCGGCAAACTCTCCGGTATCAGAAATTACCTGCTCAAAAATACGCGGATCAGGATTTTTTTCACCCGGGATGATGGCTGGAACGATGTGGGTGTGTCCTATTGGCCACGCATCAAGCGGTAAGGTATCGAGTGTCAACGAAACTGCATCCAGTCCCCGTGGAACGCCATTAAATTGTTGTTCACACACCCCAGTAAAGCTCCTGCCCTGCACCAGATGGGAATTATGATCATCCAACCTATAATGAACCTGCGAACTGACGTCTGCGTTTATAATCCCTTCATTCACGGCGGAAAAAATCGGCTCAATGCTGGCTGACACATCACTTTGAAGAAAGTCGTCAGCGACTTCGCTAACAATAAACACATCTGAACTTTCACCGCCCATCATCGATATGGCTATAGGAGCATCATTAAAATCGGCGTGATCATGCTCTGACCTGATTTGACCAAGTGTTATCTCGTTAAGCCTTTCGTGTACTGATGCACTCTGACGTATCTCATCAGCACACTGCAAATAGTTAATTTGACGAATCTCATCCCTCCAGTTACCGGCCAGAGGTTGTAATATCACCTCATCAACGAAGCCGGGAAATCCGTACCGGACGACTCGACTATCTGCATACTCGACAATACAGCCGTACTGGCCAAGAGTTTTGAGCATCAAGCGAGACTCTCCTTGGCTATATGTGAATAAAACAGTGGAATCAACCGTGAAATCGCGCCCGGACATATCCTGGGTATACAATCGCCCATCGCCCTCTTCTCTTGCAGGGATTATTGGTGGAATAATTGCTGTCATACCTAAGGGCCAAGCATCAAGCGGCATGCCATCAAAGCAAATAGGTATCATGTCCAGAGAGCGCTTAAGGCTTTTGATAACGCGATTTTCATTGAATGAAATGTTAGTTTTTACACCAACAGCGTCGGTCTTATCGCCGAAATCAAAGCTATGGTTGAAACTCATTTGAGTTTCAACAAATACAAGATTTTCCTTTTTCTCTATCGCTTTAAATACTAGCTGCAACGTTAAGCCGTCATAGACAATATGCAGTGGAATAAGAGGAACTATGATTTTGGTAAAGTCAGACTGAAAACGCCTTATGCTCGCATTAATATCGTCAGCACCGTAAAGCTCATATAATTTGTTGAGATTAAGTACAACTCGACCACGGGAAGTAAGGAAAAAGTCCCCATAACTAGCGGTGGCTGACTCAACTTCTTGTGCCGTCGCCAAATACGATCCGTAAGGGGTTTTAACGATATCAGTGGGCGCGTACAACGGCTCCCAAGATACAGGCATCTCTCCGAACTCACGCCAAAGGGTCTGCTCGATTGGCCTAGTAGTGCCTTTGAAATGCACCTCATCGAGACGCTGAGTAAGAAGCATGGGCCGCCGGGCTCTGTCTTCCTCTGCGATTATGAAGAAACGACCATATTCCGAAATCCGTGTATCCATATCTTCACTATCCATGGTGAAAAAGGATTTGCGATTACTGATTCGCGTCAGGACCGGTTCGACAGTTTCATTCCACATGTCCTGCATCTTTTCAGTAAACGCAGCCCATAAATTTGAGCTGCGCTTAGCTGGTGTTAACTGCTCTTTCAGCCAATTTTCTTTCACAGTTTTACCCTACGGATAGCTGATTGATTCGAAGTCAGACGACTCAACATTGAGATAAACGAAGTCATTCATCAATACGGCGTCACTCATATCAATCGCCTCAACATCATAGGAAATAAATAACCCTGTATCCTCGATAACACGCCAAATATCTTTAACCTTTACCTGAGCGTAATATTGTTGCTGTGAATCATCCTCACTTTGAAGTAATTTGCTGAATGATGGCGAATCTTTCCCGAAGTTATTCTCTAACGCCTCCTTCAGATCCTTGCGGGCGTCATCAATAAGAACGCTTTTTTTGGCCGTTCCGCTGAACTTGATAGTGAATGGTTTTTCGTTTGTCGGCACATATTCGAAGTGCTTGTTTAGCTCGTTAGGGATGGGGGCCAGTGCTTCAAGAATCTCTGAAGCTAGCTTTTCCTGCGATACACCCGGTTTATGCCCACAGAAGAAGATACGGTTAATATTTCGTACATCAAAACCGGTTATGCTCTCTTGAACAGCCTCTCCCCAGACGTTCAGCCAAGAGGTGCCACTAACTGCACCTTGCACAAAATGACGATAGTCGCCACCCCATACAACCTGCTCATCAAAGGGAACGTAGTATTGCGCACGATTTCTCGTTTCTTCGGTTGATTCCATACCGCCGCCGCCGGAGATAACAGAATCAGTTACGATTTCGAGGACGTCCGCATATTTAGCGATATTACCGGCTGCTTCAAGCTTCTGTCCCTGAGCAAGGGTGTAATCCCCCAGGCTTGCCAGAATATCGAGCCGAACCTGGCAACCAGCTGGTGGCATCATTCCCATGGAGCCATCACCGAACCGTACCCCTAGCTGCTCTGTAGGTTTATATACCAGCGCATAGTGTTTACTATCACTGCGTGACATACGGAATAGTGGGTTACGAGTCCATACCTGCTCCTCGTCTCCATTCACAATGATAACTGACAACTCTGAAACTTCAGCCGTAATATCCCGAGTAAGCAGTAAAGTTAGGAATGGTTTTTCTTCTGCAATATCGAAGCTAACACTGATCGCTTCTTGCTGCTTGACTGGCACGCCATAGACAGTTTCGCCGGGACCAATTGTCACGGTGTTATCACATGATAATGGGGTTTGATCCGATGTGAGTATTTCCCCGCCAGAGGGCAGAATTATGCTTTCAGAAGATTTATTTTTGATTGATACCGTGCCATGAGATGCCTCAACAAAACGCCCTACATATCCACGATCTTCCGCTGCGGCGAGGATACTAGATCGACGTGTTGCAGTCGTGATAAAACCCTCAACCAGTGCCCTGCTTGCGTAGGTCTGAGCAATATATATAACCTGCGCGCCTAGGACGGCCATCATCTGCGCAAACTGACTGTTAACGAACCTCGACCACCAGCTGTTTTCGCTCAGTTTGGCGTTAAATTTCTCTAAAACCTCGGAGATACTCACGATTCCTCCTGCTTTTTCTTCATGATCACACTCGTTCCACCACCATGGGCAAAAAAGCTGATTTGTAATTCGTCCATGCTCAGAGCCGCACAACGAATTGACTCGATGTTTAAGCCCGGCAAATCCTCTCCCAACTTCGTTACCAACCTGCCTTCGATGGCCACTTCTACTAAGTGACTTGTTTCCGAACCAATAGGCTCGTGTTTGAACTCCTCCATAGGATTTCCCCAATGCGGCAGCCCGTAAACGCTCCCGGAAGGAGTGCGTAACCATTCGTGTAGCCGGGCCATCCATACATCTTTTTGTCCCTTTGCAATGACAATTCCGTTCTCGTCCACGCTTAAAAGGGCGTCCACCTCATAAAACATGCTCAATCCTCCAACAGAACATCCAGTGATGGGTCACTAATTGTGGTGCTGGCACGTTCCCTCGGCTGCGGCTGGGCCGTTTTAACCACTTTGTCAGGGTCTCCTTTGCTTCCGCTTTTGGTGGCTCCCAGGATGTCCTTAAGAACGCTGTACACACCGTCCAGCGTTTTCAACATAGCCGGATCGTTATTTATGTTGTCAGTGGTTAAAGTTTGTCGAACGCCGCTTCGGGCTAGGTCTGTTACCGTTGGCAGTTGCTGCGGCATACTTAGGAAAGGCTCTTGCCTCTTCGGTTTCGCACCAAATAGAGTATTGTTTAGGCCACTTGTTGTGGAACTGACAGTGGATGCAGCTGACTGAAGCCCGCCGTCGAGTAATTCCCCAGCTTTTTGGGTTAAAGGACTCACAGCACGCGCTATGTCGGTATTTCCCCCTGTAACTTGTGTCATCAGGTCGTCAATTACCCCACCGCCGCTAATCCCGCCAATCACTCTTGAGACATGCTCACCTGCAGTCGGCAAAATGGAAGAACCGATATTCTTTAAGCCCTCTACAGAGGATGAGAGGAATGATGTATCTCCCCCCTCACCTTTCTCTATGACCTTGTAACCATTGTTGTAGACGGGGATTCCGCGTTCATTTAGCGGCGGGTTTAAATCATCTTGACTGGCGGTACCTAACAGGTCGATATCCGCTCTTTTATCTGAGTCCTGGTGGGCACTAGAACGTTTCACTTGCTGGAGAGCCGCCAGAGGTGCCGCCGGAGTGAAGCCAACCTTTTTTCCTGTCCAGCCCTGAACTTTGGCGCTGATCTGTTTATCCAGCTCACGGGATTTCGCTATTGCAGCCTGGATGGCTTCAGGTGTATTGGCCGACATCAGCCCAGTCATAGCAGATGTGGAAGAAGCGCCTAAATCCCCTATGGTTGACATTACGCCACCTTGCGGTACCTGAGAGGCGGCAGTCTCTTCAGTGAGAAGTCCTGCGGGTGCAGCTGTCAGTGTCTTAGCTGAATGCTGATGTGCCATTTTAAATGCCGTTTCGCTCGACACATTTGGCTTTGGGGATAATACGTGCGTTGGTACTGGCTTCTTCACTGATTGCGCGCGTTGCGCCACTTCTGAGTCGGTAATTGGCGTTTTAAAAGACACAGCATTTTTTTGTGGTGCCAGTGCTGTGCCTGTGGAGTTAGCCAATTTCACCTTACTACCGAAGCTGTATTGGGAATCTGCCGCAATAGCCTGCTCGCCGTTAGCAGTCCGCGCGGCATTTATCTTCGTTAGCGATTCGTCAGAGAACTTGCCTTCCCACTTACCAGTATCCCTGTTGAATGTTCCCAGAGCGTCTTTAATGTACCCATCGTTGACTGCAGGATTTCCGCCCTCTTTCGTCGCAATGGCGCGAACGAGGCGGGTCATCACTTCAGGGTCGGAAGCGTCGATCTTTTCGTTAGGGGATACGCCCAGATAATCACAGACGTTTTTGATGTACTGATTCGTGTTATTTTCGTTCGGCGGAGCCCATTTAGAAATAATGCTCGATACTGTCTGAAGTTTCTCGTAGCCAGCAGCCTTGCTGGTACCCTCGTAGTAACTGGATACCTGATTTGCTAATCCACGAATGCCCTCTTCAGGCGTGTTGAATTTGGCGAAACGCCTTTCACCATTGGAGTTAGCGGTTTCTAGGCTTGCGCCTTCTTGGTTTGCATATACCAGGTTGCCCGGGTTGTTGTTGCGAAAATTACGGTTCTTAGCGTTGCTTCCACCAATATTTAGATCCGCTGCGATGTTATTGGCCGCTGGTGCCGTGAATTCAGCTTTTGATGTGTAACCATGCTCGCCGACACCATCCTCGCCAAACTGTCCCCCTTGTAACTGCCCTTTTAACCCTTCGATCGCAGAAACAGTTTTTCGAGTGCCATCTTCGATGGAGGTCTTGAGTTGTTTGGTACTGTCCTCATCTGACTTAAAGCCTGATTTAACCTTATCGACAACGTTGGCCGCTGCCCCAAATGCTAAGTTTTTAGCCCCCGAAAATATCGATTGGGCGAAGTCCATTCCGCCCTCTAACCCACGTGCGATAGAGTCAGTTCCGACTGACTGAAGTTTATCCCCTGTTCCACTTAGACCAACTGCTGAAAGTCCTTGGCCAACAAGATTGGTGGCTCCAGTTAACAGCCCGCCCATATCTAACACGTTAGCACCGGCATAAGCGGTTTTCTGTTTAGTCGATACCTCTTTGCCTTCGGCTACCCCGAAAGCCTCCCGTTGGGCATCCTCATCGTTAAAGCCCTCTACCGCGTCATAACCAGCAAGAAGCGCAGTGCCGACACCAGGAATAAAGCGCAAAGCACCCTTGGCTGCAGCCTTTGCTCCCATTTTGGCTGCAGCATGTTCGGTTTCTCTTAACGCCACTGAGCCGGTCACTTTCCCGGCCTGCTTAGTTGCTGCTGTTTCTACACTTTTTTCGGCTGCGATTCCGGTGGCGCTGCCTGCTTGCTTGGCTACAGCGGCTTCTGTCCCTTTGGCTGTGACTTGAGCAGCTGCCTTACTTTCTTTCAGTATTGGTTTGGCGGTGTTGGCTGCTGTGTTTGCTCCCTTGGAGCTTAGCGCACCCGCCCCTGTCACTGCACCGATTGTTGCCGCTGTACCGGCTGCAACCTTTGCACCGACACTGCTGAAAATTTTACCAATACGTCCGAACCGACCTTTAGGTTTAGTGCCACGCGTTTTTCTGGTGGACTTCTCAATAGAATCAGGGCGTTCACCTCGATTATGCCCACGGCCAGTTGATCCTCCACCAGCGCGGCGTTTTGTACCCCTTCGACCGCCAGGCCAACGATTCCTGAAGAAGTCAGACATACTGAAACTGCCACCGGAAGACATAGACTTTCTGAGCTTAATTATCTCGTCTTCTACGTCCTCAAGCGTTCCGATAATACGATCGTCATTACTTGATAGGGCCTTGGTCTGCTCCTGGATCACTTTGACCGATTGGGAAGCTTGGTTTTCTGCAAAAATTTTAGATGAGTTAACTTTACCCAGCTCTGGAGCAGAAATTGGCTTTGCCTGAGCTGGTGGATAACTCAGAGCTTCCGACTGAGTGATCGATGTAACTTGTGAGGTTTTTTTACCGACGTCTTTTTTGTCACCATTTAGCTCATCAACCCACTTTTTGAGCGAGATAGCTTTCCCACCAGTCTCTTTAGCTAACTCCACTACACCGCTGGCTGCCATCCATAAAGGACCACCGACTCCCACTCCAGCCGCGTCCGTAACATCATTGCCTTCTGCTTTATCATGCTTATCATCGAGGCCAATTATTGAACCGAGCTTTCTCAAAAAACCTTCTTGAAGCTTGGCGGTAGCGCTGTTTTGCTTCTTACGGTTGTTGTTCTCAGCTATCTCGGATTGCTTATTTTCCGAGATAAATCGACCTTTCCCGTCACGTTGCGCTACTTTTTGGGATGAGTTGGCTATGGGGTCATTATGTATTTTTTTACTATTCTGCCGGTACGATCTTTTTAGAGGCACAGAGTGCTGCAGATTTTTTTCCGCTGGCTCTGACGTCTGATTGTTATGCAAAACGTTACCGAGATCAGACACCAGTTTAGGCTTACGTCGGGCTTTTTTGGGCATTCGGGAAACATAGACATTCTCATGCTGCAGCGCTATTCCAGAGACATCATTCGTGACTACCGGTGCCTGTTTATTTATATGTGAAAGCCTACGTGTAACGCGCCCCTGATTTTCGCCAGCGCCCGCTACTAAGGTGCCTTTGGCGGTTATGGCGTTTTTAATATCGGCCAGTGCTTTGAGCTCGTTAGCGCTGGCGTCCTCGATTGCGCTAATGATTGCGATCCGATCTTGCTGTTTATCCAAAACATCCTCCCCTGCGCAGCTGCGTGAGCTATCTATTTTTCCCGGCCTGAGCCTTATATTTCTGTTCCAGCGCTTTGCTCATATGGATAGCTCGCCACTGAGAAAGGCGCTCAACGTCTCCCACCGGCTGATATCCATAAAGAGCAAGGTTGTTAATGATGGTTAGCCATCCATTCAGGTCTAATTGATGGGATAAACTCTCGATTGAGAAATGGGACGTACAGCGTCGTGGTAACGTCTGCACCCTCCTTTGCGTTTTTGCATTTTTGCGGAGGTAGGATTAGACGGCTTGTACCATGTTCTATCGACATGAGTAGCCCATGGCGCAGGTCGCGCTGCATGAGCTGAATACGCGCTACGAGGGGTGTAAATTCGGTTTCTAAAGCCATAGCTTCGATCATTTCGAATCGTCTATTTGCTGCTTCGGTAAAGTCTTCTGGGTCATCGTCGAGAGCTGTGCATAAAGCAAGTTCAGCTATGCGAAACCGGGACATTCCGGCACTGTATTCTGGGTCTTTCATATCAGGTAGAGAGGCGCGCATACGTTCGAGCATATGAGCACCACGACCGGTGAGAGGTTTTAAAGTCCACTGCGTTGGCTTCCCATTCACCGGAACCTGTGTTTTTACGTAAGGCTCTACGGTTAGCAGTTCAACTGTTTCGGCCAACTGGTTTAGGTCAATATCTGCATTATGAGAGCTGTTGCAATGGCGGCACTCATAGGAATATGTCATTACCGGATCTGGGCGTGAGTTAACAAAGATCCACCATAGTGCGGTTCGACGGTCTTGAACGGTCCATTCAGCACTGTCGCTGATCGGTGGTTCTTGCATGGAGTTAAGGTACTCTGTTGTTGTAACCTCATCTTCACTTGGATTGAAATCGCTGTATTTGATTGCGTCTTTCACCGTTGGAGCATGGAATCTGACTTCGATTTGAGGTTTGGATGGCAATGGGAAGTTTGGGATATTCAATGTACTCTCCGGTCGGGTTTCTTATGACCAGGCGAGCATATTCAGTGTGTGATTTTTAACGATATCGCTCTCAAATAGATAACCTTTAAAGTTATCCACTGGATAGATCCAATAATAAGATCCTAAATAGATCCTAATATTACCAAACAGATCCCGCTGGGCTTGAGGCCGCGTCAGCTCTGGCTTGAAGGGCTATCACGATGTGCGCTGGAGGGAGATAAGTGTGTGCTGTAGGGATAATAATGTGCGCTGGAGGGTTGTCAATGTGTGCTGGCGGGATATAGGATGTGTGCTGACGGGAACCGGCGGTAAGTTGTCCAATGCCGATAAACTTATCCACACAACCATGGTAAGCCATTGATGAATCAACCATTTATCTCTGATGTTCTGTACGCAGACATTGAAAGCAAAGCTAAAGAGTTAACAGTTAATTCAAACAACACAGTACAGCCGGTAGCGTTGATGCGCTTAGGGGTCTTTGTGCCTAAGCCGACTAAAAACCAAGTTGAAAACAAAGAGATAGATGCGTCCAAGGTATTCTCTCAATTGGAGATCGCTCAGGCCGAAGGTTACGATAATATCAAAATCACCGGCCCGCGACTCGATATGGATACTGATTTTAAGGTATGGATTGGCGTAATTTACTCTTTTAGTAAGTACGGCCTATCCTCCAACACGATACAGCTATCTTTTCAGGAGTTCGCTAAGGCGTGCGGTTTCCCTTCAAAGCGTCTGGACGGAAAGCTTCGCAACACCATACACGATTCACTCGGTCGTTTGCGTAACAAAGGTATTTCCTTTAAACGTGGCAAAAGTGCGCGAGGCAGTTACAACACGGGCCTTCTAAAGACTGGTTATTTTGATGCTGAGCGCGACATTGTTGAGTTGGAAGCAGACTCAAAGTTGTGGGAAATTTTTCAGCTCGATTACCGTGTGCTTTTGCAACAACACGCGCTGCGAGCTCTGCCTAAAAAAGAAGCCGCCCAAGCAATTTACACATTCATCGAGAGCCTCCCGGCCCGCCCTATCCCTATTTCGTTTGAACGAATTCGCGAGCGCCTGGCTTTGATGTCAACTGTCAGCGAGCAGAATAGAACCATTAAGAAAGCTATCGAGCAACTGAAGACGATCGGCTACCTTGACTGTTCTATCGAGAAAAAAGGGCGTGAAAACTACATCATCGTGCATTCCCGCAATCCTAAGCTCAAGCCTACCGAATAGTGTGTGCTGGAGGGCATTGACCTCCATTGTTCGTTTGAAAATGTGCGCTGATGGGAATACGCGCACTGACCCAACGTGATTTACCCTACAGCACACATTTTTTTCCCGGCAGCACACATATTACCTCCCATTTTTCCCTGCAGCACACATGCAATTTTGGCTTTATCCCTTCAGGGCACACGCATGGCCAATCACCCCCTCCAGCACACATATTTTCCGGGCTATTACGTCTATCTTTTCCCCTCCAGCACACATTTTTTAATGCTCATCCACCCAGCGCACATCCATTTATCGTAAAGTGGGTGCTGGAGGGAGGATTATAGCGCTAACGTTCTAGGTAATACGGCGGTGTTCAAAAACTCCCTCCAGCACACATATTACGTGCAATAAAATCACGTTTAGCGTTAATTTGTTGCACGTAGGCTTAATTGTTGTACACTCCAAAACTGCAAAAGCAATGTCCCCAACATTGAAAACTTCATGGAGATCAGAATGAAACGAGATTACGGTGGTGTAGGCTCCATAGCACGCAGGGCTAGCCATTTGCTTGAGTCAATGAGCAGGGACATTGAAGAGCAGCGCAAAGAGTTTAATTTGACTGAATATTTCCAGACATTTACCCGGAATGCTGTCGCTAAATTACCGAAACTCAGTCGCAGGATTGTCGAACAGGCCATTAAAGAAATGGAAGATGAGGGCTACGAGTTCAACAAAAAACAGGTTGGGAATGTCGAACAGTACGCACTGACTATCCAGAACGTCATTGATATTTACGCTCACCGCAAGATTCCTAAGTATCGTGATACCCATACCTCGCCTTACGTTATCTTTGTTGTGAACCTGAAAGGCGGTGTTTCGAAGACTGTTAGCACCGTTACTCTCGCTCATGCGCTTCGAGTTCACCAGGATCTTCTTCGCCACGATTTGCGCGTTCTTGTTATTGACCTCGACCCTCAGGCATCGAGCACTATGTTCCTGGATCACACACATAGTATCGGTTCTATACTTGAGACGGCGGCTCAGGCGATGCTAAACGACGTTGATACTGAAACGTTGCGTAAGGATGTGATCCGCCCAACCATCATCCCTGGCGTAGATGTTATTCCTGCTTCTATCGATGATGGATTTGTAGCTAGTGCATGGAAGGAGCTGGTGAACGAGAACCTTCCAGGTGTTAACCAATATGAAGTGCTTCGCAAGGTTATTATCGATCGCGTAGCTGATGATTATGATTTCATCCTGATTGATACAGGGCCACACCTCGATCCATTTTTGCTAAACGGCCTGGCTGCGAGTGACCTGATTCTCACCCCTACCCCACCGGCGCAAGTCGATTTCCATTCGACGTTAAAATACCTTACCCGCTTGCCTGAAATGCTGGAAACATTGGAACAAGAAGGCATTGAACCGCGATTGTCCGCCAGTATTGGCTTTATGTCGAAGATGACCGGAAAGCCAGATCACCAAGTTTCACACAGCCTTGCTCGTGAAGTATACACCAGCAATATTCTCGACTCGGCCCTGCCGCGACTAGATGGTTTTGAACGATGTGGTGAGACGTTTGACACTATTATCAGTGCGAACCCTGCATCATATCCTGGTAGTAACGACGCGCTGAAAAAGGCCCGAACAGAAGCGGAGCATTTCACTAAGGCTGTGTTTGATCGCATCGAGTTCTTGAGGAGCAAAGCGGCATGAAAAAGAAAATAGTAGCTCGCGGGCGAAGCATTTTAGGCAGTGATAGCTCCGATTTTATCCGTAGCCTTGATAACCAAGGCGGTGAGAAGGTTTTCACGCTTAAGTCTGGAAAGCAGGCTAAGTTCACTCTAAAGACCATTGTTAGTGATGAAATAGAGCAGAAAACTTTTGTTGATCCTGCTGTTAATGGTCGCGATCAAAGAAATGTAACTCCCGAGTCAGTGAGCGATATAACGCGAACGATCACTCTTCAGCAATTTTTCCCGGCAATTGGTCGGGCTGTAGGTGAGCGCATTGAGGTGTTGGATGGTTCCCGTCGTCGAGCTGCTTGTATTTTTAGCGGCTCGAAGTTTGAAATCATGGTTACAGAAGATGAAATAAGTCTGGAAGATGCCCGCCAACTGGCAAAAGACATCCAGACCGCCCGTGAACATACACTTCGTGAAATTGGGCAGAGATACCAGCTCATGCACGAGAATGGCATGACAAAGGATGAGATCGCGCGCGCTGAGGGAGTTTCCCCTGCAAGCGTTACCCGCGCGTTCCAAGCCGCTTCGGTACCAGCTGAGATGGTTGCGCTATTCCCGGTCATCAATGAACTTGCTCTTGCTGATTACCAACTGCTGCTTAAGCTTTCAGAAGAGCTAAACAACAAAGGTGTTCCCCTGCCAGAATTACTTGCAAAAGTGCAAGAAGACATAAGTGCAGCGGAAGTGGAGAGCGTAACTAAGTCGTTAATCCTGGACTCGTTCAAACGTCACACAAAGCAGTTGAACCCGCGACCAGTGAAAACAGTCCAAACTGAAAAGCTGCGTGAGTTCGAAGATAAAAAACAGTTTGCACGTAAGAAAACTGATACGTCTAAACGCTTAGTGACCTATGAATTTGCTCGACTCCCAGCGTCAGTTCAAGCTGAGTTGGATAAAGCCATTAAGCAGGTAATGGATAACATGCAGGCACCTGCGAAGTAAAAAAAGTGGGAACTTCAGGCAGTTTTCTACCGAAAAGTTCCCACTCAATTATCAATGTTAACTAGCTAATAAATATGGATTTTATTAACTTCTTTCAATGTGAAATTCCCAAGGCTCACGCCCCTGAAACTTCAGAATTCGATAACACTTCCTGCCGCTGACTTCGCAGCTGAGCCCACTGCCCCGGCCGCTCCAGATAAGATAGCCTCAACCCCAGAACCAGCAGACGTGTATTTCTGAAAGGTGATCGGATAACTCAAAAACTCTGTTACCTGGTCACGTGAGCGGGTGATTTCTCCAAGCTGAGTCGGAAATACGCGCATCTCTTCTTCTAGGGTTTTTCCACCTTCTTGAGATACGCGATACAAACGTATATTCATCAGGTATGAAGGTGGCAAGTTAATTGTGCCATCTCGGTTTGTCACTTTCCCTTTTCGCTCTTTAAACCAGCCCATTATTTTGCCATCCTCTGTATCCCGAACGGTCATCGTGACGAGCCCAGCGGTAACATGGGTAGGTTTATTGAATTCCACACTACCTATCACCTTACTTTCTGTTTCAATAGTCCCATGCCCATAAGTTATGTCTTTAACAAACATGTCAAAGCCATTTAGCCCATCAACATCGACTGTCCACTGCCATCCTTGTGCGTAGCGAATACGCATAGCGGTCGCGACGATATTTTTCCCGTAGGCAATATCGTCGGCATAATTCCCACGCACACCTGAACCGGAAAGAGCCTTATCAAGGATGTCGCTAATAAGGTTGCTGGTGAAAGATTTAGTATTGAAGGAAAGAGAACTTGAAAGAGTGCTCTCTAGGCCGCTAAATATCCCCACTGTTCCGCCCTCTCTATGATGCCGTGGTTGCGCCTGGAATGATGGCTCTGTTCGATGCCATTTTTTCCTCCATGTCCAAAACTCGCTGGTGGAGCGTTACTTCATCTGGAAGGTCAGAATAATCGAACTTTCCATCTATAGAAGCGCGTCTTAAGCGTGCAACATTAGGCACTTTTATTAGCGCTTCCAGGTAGTCTTCAATCATACCGATAATAGCTGGGGGTAAATGCCATCCTTCAAAACCACGATCACGCAAATTCATAAGATACTGCATTCTGAATGGCCACCGCTCTGAACCTGTAAGATCCAGTTCGATGGTATTCCCTACTTCATCAGAGTAAACGAGTAAGCCGTGTGCGTCGGTAACATGGATAAGAGCTAAATAGTCATCAGGGCGAGATATAACCGTCCCTCCAGCCTTTTCCAGCTTAACAGTGGCAATGACCCCTGCCCTATCCTGATATGCTCCCAGCGCCTTTCTGAGAAGGGAATCAAGCGTTTCCTGTTCTCGAACAAGTAAAGGGTTAAAACGGAGCTTTACGTTTTCAAGGAGCTCGGCGGGCGTTGTCATGATATTCCCTGCAAAAGAAGATTAAATGCCTAATAGGCGCTGCGATTAAGCCAGCGCCGATTCTGTTACTCAACCCAGTTGTATACGACGCGCAGTGTCGGACGGACTACGGTCGTGACGTCTTCAGATGAGAAGTCCACTGCATCAGAATAGATTTTGCAGTGGGAGAAGGTACGGATTAAGCCTTTGTGATCGCCGCTGTTTGACTCGGCGGCTGCTTGAACCGTGACTTCGATATACTTCTTGCCGTAAACAAGCTCTTTGACGGCTGCTAATACAGTTCCATCGATGGTTTCTGCACAAGTAACCTGATATTCCCCTGAGTTGCGCAGCGTACCGTGCTGGTTGAATTTCATACCACCCGGACCAAAATCTTCTACGTCTTCACGTGTCATTTCCGGAATCTGAGTGGAGCGCACAAGGATGCTCAGATTGTCGTACCCTTTAAACGTCATCCAAAATTCTGAGCCGATCAGCTTCTCGCCAGCTGCAATATTTTTGTTGAAGCGAGATTTGAGAAAAGCGGTATCTGCTTTGGTATTCGCAAAACCAGACATAGAAACTCCTTAAATGATAAACACAGTGGAAATATTGCTGCGATTGAGTGATGTAATACCGCTGCATTGGAGAGTGACAGTGTTGTGGGAAAAATAGCCCTCTGAGGTTCGTGGAGCATCCAATTGATAAGTCACATCTTTAATAACCACTCCTGAGAGAGCTATTGTGCGACCTATATTTAATGTTACTTGCTCTGGACGTCGCCCGAGTGCGGTGTACTCATTGAGCTCTGGAGAGCACATTTTTAGTAGTGTTGTGATAGCAGCATTAACTTCTATTTGCGCGTTTTGGGTAGCCATGAGATCAACCGTTAAACTAAACTCCGGTGGCTGCTGACCTTCCCAGACGAGCATAGAGTTAAAGATCGTCTTTGCTGTAACGCCCGAAGCGGATTGAATAACATTGGCTGTAGCGTCCAGTTTCTGACTTACAGCCCCCATAATTCCGCTCAATGACTGATTCTCGAACGGTGATTGCCACATAGCTGAAAGCGTGGCTGAGGAGCCATCACCGATATAACCTACAACCATATCCTCATCAGTACGGATGTAGATTTTCATGAGAGGGCTAATGCCATCCGGCATGATCGCGCCACATATCATCTCCAGACCTCCGAATCAGGCCATCATTACTGATGGCCTGATATAGTTACATGCCGCGTTTCTTGCGCAGCTTCATGGACTTCTTGCGGTGCAAATTCGCAACAGATGTATGAGCCTTACGGCGAGCCTTCTTCAGTGCCTGTTTCTGCAAAGAGTTAAGGCGACGAGGACGAGGGCGCTTACGAATAATTTTCACCTTGCCGTCACGAACAACCTTTTTACGAACGGCTTCGAGCATAGCTGTATCGCCACCCGCAACTGTATACATTGCAATAGCCTCCTCCAGCATGTCTGAATCGTTCCCTGACAGAGCGTCGAAAACTCGCTCCGCTGCTGAATCATCCATATCGTCGATCATGTCGGTGACATCATCCTGGTCCGCGCCCATGGACACTGCTGCATCAGCCAGCGAGGCTAATGCAGCGTTATAGGCATCAACTTGTTCATCGGTGAAATCAGCATCTTCATCTACACCATCAAGCCCCGCCATAATAATGGCCAAAGCATCAAAGGCGTCGGCTTCGGGATCATCATCCTCCAACCATTGCGCGATCATCGACGCGGCGAGGCCACGCTCATCGCCTTTGGCGCGCGCGCTAACAGCTTCCAGCATTAAGGCTTCACCATCTTTAGGCTGCTCCTGCTCTCCCGGTTTACGCTCTCCTGCGCTTTCAAGCATTGCCTTATCGTCAGAACCCGGCACGGTGGCACCAAAAAGAACACGAGCCAGGGGATTAGCGATTGTGAAATTTTTCATGTTTTATCTCTTAACGGCCGCCCGGAGGGCGGCTCATGGTTTATCGCATAAGGATTGGTTTACCGATGATGCGGCGCGCTGAACCGGTAGGGCACACTGCCCATTCGACTTGCCAGTAATCGCTCTCCAGTTGAGCCACAGTGATTACAAATGGCTCTTCGCCCTGAGACTTATCTCGGGGCTTTACCAGTGCACCTGCTGAATAGAAGCGCTCCAGTAATTCGGTCATGCCTTTCGTGAGTGACTCTTGGGTAACACCGTCCGGCTCGTGCTTGATAGCTTCAGCGAGCTCATAGAAGTTACGGGCGATGGCATTCATCAAGGAGGAGACGTGTTGGAAGCGAAGGTAGTTCTTTTTGGTAAACGTGGTCAGCGCGTCATCAATATAAACATCACCGCTGGCCGACACTTTTACAGGATTGATTCGTGCCGTAACGAAAGCTTCCAGGTCGATAGCATCGAGGTTTGGAATCTTGGTGATGTTTTGACGATCGATAATGCCTCGGGATGTCCCCGCAGGGGAATAATGCCAGCCACCGACATCTGGTACCATCGCAACGCCTTTCGCTTTAGCTACAAAAGCGTCACAGCTAATACCGAAGACAACCTGCATGCCAGTTGCACTGTCTTTACAGGAATAAGGGAAGTAGTAGCGTGCGGGCTGGTGTGAACCACCAAAGCCATGACCTTTGGCTTCGGTGATCGCAGCTGCAGCTGTCTGATTGCCTGAAAGATCATAGAAGAAGTCGACGCGAACTGCTTCTGCCAGGTCCTTCAGTGCAGCTAGTACAGTTGAGTCGTAACAACCCAGCGAGAGAATGGCAGTTACATTGATCGGGGCTTGTTCCAGAATAGCCAGTGCTTTCAGGTATTCTTCAGCAGTAACTTTCGAGAACGTGCCATCAGAACCACCCACGAACGCCACATCTGTGAACGTAATGCCTGTGAACAAATCATCTTTATCATCACTGGTGATCACGCAACCTAGGCGGGTAGACATGCTTTCCAACATGGTTTGCAACCATGCTGGTTGGCCCATATCGTTGACGGCCTCTGGGTTGAAAGAAACCTGATGAGTTTCGAGTTGTTCCACAGAACCATCCGATTGGGTTTCTTTTAGCGTCAGGTTGAGAAGGTCGCTATCCTCATCACTATCAAGCGAAATTGTACGATTGCCTGAAGCCTCGCCGTCTTTGATGTAAATGATGGCCAGTTCGCCATCCTTAAGTGCTGGTGTTTCGTGGGGACCAAACTGAGCCCCTTTTAACACGTACTCACCCAGAACGGTGAAGGATTCGCCTTCTTCAACCTGGTTTTCTTCCCCAGAAGCCTTAGAAATGATGATGCCCGGGACCTTCATATCTGAAGGGCAAACGCGCACTACATAACCATCGCCACCTTTAACCGCCTGCTGGACGTGACGGAATGGCTCGAATGCCGAACCCAGTCGAGGATGGATTGGTGTTCCAAGCACATCCTTATAGTTCGATGCTGTGACCTGTAGCACCTTACCCGGCGCGCCACGGCGAGAAATCACCAGACCAGCGAAAACGGAGCTGCCGCCGCTGCCGGTGGATAGGGTCGCATCAGCGTTAACAGGCATAATGCCGACGCCAGCTGCTTGCCCTACTGAATATCCGATCTTATTCATTGCACTTACCCCTTCGGCGTGCGATTTGAACTTAAAACATTTCCCCCTCATGCGAGGGAGGAAAATTATTCGCCTACGGTGAAGGTGTCACCCACGGTAGCGTCTTGTTTTTCGCTATCCACGCTGACGCCCTCTACGGTAACTACTGCCGCTTTAACCACAACCTTATGAGTAACGGTGTGGCCACCATCAGCAGTTGTAATAGTCAGTTCGGCTTCGCCAGGACCTTCTGCTTTACATTTATTGTTTTTACCCACAGATACGACCGCAGGGTTACTTGATACGACAGTAATGGCCTTGTTGGTGGCGTTTTCAGGGAAAACGGAAACTTTGATATCTGGCATTTTGTTCTCCTAACGCCCCATAAGGGGGCGTTGTAAATAGACGTTTTATGGCTTACTCAATTGCGAACGAGTCACCCTCAGATAACTCCTGGCCGTCAGATGAAACTGAAACGCCAGTTACTCCGACTTTTTTTCTTCTTCATCCGTGGTTTCCCCTGGATTTGATGCTGAGGAGTTAATCTGGCCTGTCAGCATGTTGATCGCGCCTTCTTTGGAGTGCGTCAGACGTAAACGTGCGAAATAGTTTTCACCGTTACGAGGGTGAACATCATTGATTGCTGAACCCCACAGAGTTGTACGGTTAACCAGGCTCGGGTTGGTTTCGTGGACGTAAGGAATTGCTGCTACTGCATCACCGGCGATCAGACCTGCTTTGCCGATATCGTTGCCGCGACCGTAGAAATAGATGTCATCCAGGCCAAGGTCATAACCCTGTTTCTGGAACTGCTCGCAAACTGGAGTAGGGACTTCGTAAATGCGGATAGATCCAAAAAGGGTACCGATGTACTGAATGTACGGAGATTGGACATAACCCGGGGCCAGCTGGAAATGCTGAGGTGGTAGTGAGCGCAGGAAGTTAGCTGCATCGCCACCAGCGAAGCCACCGCGAATACCTGAAGCCAGGGTGCGGTTAGCCATATCCTGGGACAAAGCATTCACAACATGGCGCATCAGACTTACCCATGATTCATAGCTTTGTGCTTCTGGAAGAGCAGCATCGAATTCACGGCCATACACGGTATGGAAAACCAGCGTGCGAAGGCGCATTACATCTTGTTCATGGCTGAGCCACTGGCGCATTGCTGAGAACTGAGTCGCAGCCATGTTAATACCAAATTCACGGCTGGCATCAGACGCGGACATGATGGTGTGTTCAGATGCAACAACATACTGAGACGGCTTAACTTTGTAGTTACGCATCGCCTGGTTGATGACGGGGATCAGGTTAGGAGCGCGCTCGATGTTGATCTCAACCTGTACTGCAAGCTCGGTACCTTCCGCTGGTGCATCGGTAAAGGTGATATCAATTACACCGGTGTCGTATGCCACCTTCGCAGTAGCAGCAAACAGATTGCCTTTGCTATCCGAACCGTTGAAATACAGATTGCCGTCACCATCGTCAACTTTCGATGGTTTACGATTGATTAACAGCTTGTTATAGCCAGCACGGATAGGGCAGTTTTGTCCTTCAAAGTCCTTAATATCGAACTTGAAAACTTTGGTTACACCATCGCCTTTTGCCGCCAGCTGGTACAGTCGTTTCATCTGACTGTAGACGCCAGCGCTTTGCATATTCAATTCATCGCCTGGCTTGAAAGTGCCAAAATTGGTGCCTGCGATGTTGATGAGTTCGTAGATGTCTGATTCATCACGTTCGCATGGGATGAAAGTGCAGGCATCGCTTGTGGCTGCGCCCAGGGCAGCTGGCAGAATCAGCGCTGCAAATTGAGCGATGCGCATAACACCATCAGAACTGCGCATGGATTCAGCAGCGGACTCGAACATCGCCTTACCGGTGCCGCTATGCTTATCTTTAGCGCATTCTGTCATAAGGTTTTCGAGCGCGACGTGACAGTTTGCCAGCACGTCTACAGCCGGGTAACGGCCGTGCTCTTGTTTATACTGGTGCATAGCCATAGCCCAGCCACCTGCAATTTGCAGGGCTGCATCAGGATCGACACCTTCGAACATTGGCACCTTTTGCACTGCTGAGGTAAGGCTCGCCGTCATGGCGGCTTCATCGGCAATCAAATTGCCTGCACCGTCGGTGATTGGTTCGATAGTCATCGCCATGACGGAAGCCGCCCGACTCATCATTTCTTTCTCGCGTTTGCGAGCTGGCTGAATATCTTTATTCACTGTTTAGCCCTAAATTCGGGCGCGGCGTGAAAGTTCTTTTGACAGGCTTAATCTAATAACCTTGTTATATAGTCAAGACTGTCAAAAAGTTTAAATTGCTTGAAAAATCTCTCGTTTTAGATCTAAGATTGAAAATCAGTTAGTAATTTTCTAACATAAAAAGTGAGAGCAATTGATGGGATACAATATTTTTCTAACTTATCCTGGAGGGTCACAGAGTCACAAAATGAAGACTCTGTGCCGTGCCAGAGCGCAAGCTCACCTGCAAAAAATCCTTGATGATGCCGAGCTCCTGGCTATGGCGGAAAAGCTCACTATTCGCCATTCTGGCCGCAAGATTTTGGATATAGCGACAAGTAAGCCTGTTGATGAAATCCAAAATGCGATCGAGTGGCCAGCTGTTGGTGCGCAACGGAAAGTTAAACAGCCTGTAGCAGCCACTCTATATATGCCTGAGGCAGTCCGAGACTGGCTAAAGGGGGAGGGTAATGGGAATGTTAGCGCAGGATTTCGTAAAGTGATGCAGAAGCAAAACCCGGCATTAAGTGACGAATGGGTTAAATCTAAGTGAGTCACGTCAATCCATCCCGAACACAATACCGCCTTATGCTGGCAATAGCCTCCGCTATACCCACTAGCCTGAATCCTCCTCTGGGCTGGCCTGCTGTAGTGGATGACTGTGGCCAGTATTACGGTTCCGATATTTTTGGGGAAACGAAGGCTCTCGCGCAGCTCTGCAAGGCTGGGGTATTGCATTGCATCGGTGAGCCGGATGATTTCGTTGTTCAACTGGCAGATCGGGATTCCTTCTTATTGTCGTGGAAGTCCGGTGCACGTGAGGCAGGTTTAGGTAATGGCATAGGGTACATTGATTATAGTGATTGTCCTTTGGCCTTTGCTGCTGGTTACATGCACTGGCATAACCGGTGTAAGGGAAGGGTGCGTGAATATAGGATCAGCGAGTTCCATGTTTGCCACGGCTTCGAAGAGGCTGACAACCAAGACATATGGCTACAAGAGCCTTAGTTGAAGCTACATAAAAGGCCGCATAGCGGCCTTTTTGTTATTGGAAAGCTTCTTTGTTGCGTTTGTTTATCAGAAAATTTCGTTCGTTACACTCATCAACTTTGGTGAAGATTGTTTCCGTGTACGCCGGATACTGGTTAAACAAGATGGGAGAGTTTTCAGGAACTATGCACGGTTGGTAATCCATCACCGTTGCCATGTGCTTGCTGTTCGTTGTTATCGTAACCTTCACGGGCTCTACGGTTGATTTCTTTTGCCCGGTCCCGCTGCATCCGGATAACGTCATCAGGAACAGGCTCATCACTAACACCGGCATTGAGAAGTGCTTTTTCCAGACGGTTGATTTCATCCCGGCTTTTCTCCTGTTGTTTGGAAAGTTTGATTTCTAAATCTGCAACTTTTTGTTGGTAGTTTTGCTCAACACTATTCAGCCGCTTTCGCTCTTCGAGCTCTGCTTTCCTTTGAGCCTCGCTGAGGTTCAAAGCGCCTTCCAGAGTGCTTACATTTGTATTTAAGGTCGAATTTGCGGCCTCAAGTCTCTCTATGTAGTCAAAGTGGTCGGATACTGCATTCACGGTCTTATAGCCTGCAAATAACAGAAGCATGGCCACAACTGCGATGATGGTGTTTTTCAAGTTATTCCTCCTTCAGAGATTCGATTACACCAGCGGGCATCAGCAGGCTTAATGCAGGTAAGATGGCCTGATTAGTCATCATTGAGCCTGTTAGGGTTATAGCTACTGCGTTATGCAGACTGGCAGCCGCGAGCACTGTCGATTCACTGATTTTTGAAGCCGCTATTTGTGTCGCAGCGGTCGCTGTTAAGATCTCGTCGGTTACGGCCGCAGCGGTTTCTACGGCGGTTTTCAGCGCCAATATCTCTTCGTCGGTTAAAGAAGGCGGCACCGGCGCACCACCAGCTCCAGCACCTCCCTCTGTGCCGGTAGTCGTACCGTTTGAAAGCTTATTGTTTATGGCTGTCATGGACGCCTGCAACTCGTCGATGTTGAATTCATTCACGCTCATTTTAAGCGACCGGGGTATGCCTTCGTCTCCCATACCGGCAACGAGAGGGAATGGTTCACTCACAGGTAACGAAGCTGCTTTTACATGGCATTCCCAACCCAGCTTCATCTGTAAGAGGTCAGACGGCGTGCAATATGGAGATATGGCTCCTGCAAGTGCGCTTGCAGCATTAGCTGCTTGCGTAATGATCTCTGTGAACGCTGGAAGCTGAGACGTATACGCACTGACCGAAGGTGGGTAAGACATTCCAGGTTGAATAAGCGTTCCGATAGTTGTCGCCAAGTTAGTAGCGGCATCTTCAGCTTCTCTGCTTAATTTGACAGTTGCAGGCGTATTTAAGCCTGCCTGATTAAGGATATTGAAGGCATCAATCTGGCCTTGGGTATCGAGCATTATTCAACCTCAAATGAGCCATCACCGGTCGCAACTACCGATCCGCACGAAACTGGGTCGCCAACACAAACTCCCGCTTTACCTCCAATGACGAACCATGGGCGAGTAGAAACAGCCGCGCCCGGGTGTGAGCTATTCCCGTCGCTATGATCAGGAAACGCATTTCCATCCACTACTACCGGTTTTCCATTAACTGTGAACCAGGGCACTGTCTCTGCTACTTGGCGGGATGGAAACCCGCCATGCCCGGAGCAAACAGTATCGCTGATCGCAATAGCACTCATAACGCCTCCTTTGATCTTGTGGAATTCTGGTCGGTTTGTGATTTGACGTGATAGCCCGCCGGAGGACTTGTGATGTTGAGTAAAGATAAATTCTCTTTTCGTTCTCAAAACAATCTCAATTCAGTCTCTTGTTAAGTGCCATTTCACTTGTTATTCTCTCTTCGTTCTCAGTTATGTATCTTTATAAACTCTTATGTGTCTCAGAAGTGGAGCAATATGATGCGCATTTTTATCGACGATGGTTCAACTAATATCAAAATGTTGTGGGAAGAGGGTGGTAAGACCTTCACTCACATCAGCCCTAACAGCTTCAAGCGAGGATGGTCGGCAACGTTCGGTTCAGGAAAACCGTTCAACTATTTAGTTGATGGGGAGAAGTATTCCTTTGATCTGATTACGCCGGACGTTCTGCCTACAAACAATGTTGAATGGCAGTACAGCCCGTTAAATGCCCTGGCCATACACCACGCACTACAGACAAGCGGCATAGAGCCACAAGATGTAGAGGTTATTGTTACCTTGCCACTGGCTGAGTATTACGACGAGGATGCTCAGTACCGCCTGGATAACATTGAGCGTAAAAAGAAGAGTGTCATGCGCTCTGTGGAACTGAATAAGGGGAGCGGCTTCAACATCACCAAAGTTAAGGTGCTCCCGGAGTCTATTCCTGCTGGCGTTAGCCTCTGCGCGGATCTCAAACCGTCTCATTCAGCTTTGATCGTAGACTTGGGAGGGACCACGCTCGATGTCTCGATGGTGGCCGGTCAAATGACTTCAGTATCCCGCGTCTATGGCGACTCACGGCTAGGAGTATCATTAGTAACTGATGCCGTTAAACTGGCCCTGGCTAAGGCGGAAACAGCAACGTCCAGCTACAACGTAGACCAGATCATTATTAACCGTAATGACGCGGAATTTTTGGCCGAAAACATTAACGACCCTGCAGCCATTGATTTTGTCAAAAAAGAGATCACGTCCAGCATCGAGCGTCTTTGCAAACGCGTGAATGATGTTATTAGCAGTTTCAAAGGGTATTCTCATGTTATTGTAATTGGAGGTGGCGCACCGCTAGTGGCTGACTCTATCCGTGATCATGTTGCTATCCGTGATGATCGCTTTTTTGTGGCCGACGAACCTCAATTTGCTCTCGTTCGTGGCCTTAAACTACTCGGTTAACAGGAGTATGTATGTCCCAGGACCGCAGAAAGGTACTTCTGTATCTTCGCCGGACTAAAATCGCCAACGAGCGTTTTGTTGATGAACGATTAGAATCATATCCTAATCGTGTTCGCGGCGATGTTGCTCGGACTGCGTTGCTGGCCGGTTTTGCATTAGCTGAAATCGATAGCCGGTTGCCTGGCATTCTCGCTGCCACACTCGGCGACGAGACAAAGGGTGAAACCATACGCGCTATATTGGCGTCATTCTTAGAACTTCAGTCACCATCAGCTGAGCCAGCCGTAAAGCCAACCGAAGAAACGCGGTTGCCCGGGGAAACAAGCAAGGGAAATCCTGACGAGACTGATAATTCAGCGATCAAGCGGTTTTCCAGCCAGTTCCCTGAATAAAAAAAGCCCCTATTAAGGGGCTTTTTTTAGCATCCAAGTTTAGCCAGGATATCACTGGCCATCTCCCGGCTACCGGATTTACACGACACCGAACGCCGAGCCTGCAGCTGGTGGAGGTCAAAACCGTTATTGCGGTACAACTCCCGTATTTTAGGCGCGCCGCTGTTCGTGATAAGCACCTTTGCTCCTCGCTTATTAGCTGCCACCAGCAGTGAAACCAATCTTTCCTGTTCGTCAAAACCAAAGCTGTGGCCAGAATAGCTCGTGAAACCATTCTTGCCCGGCATGGGCTCGTATGGAGGGTCACAAAAAATAACATCGCCTTCACCGGCCTGCGTGATCACGCCAGCGAAGTCGCCAGTGACAAACTCGCTTATGTTTGCCGCCCCAAGGAACTGCTCCATCTCTTCAAGTGGGAAGCGAGGCGCTTTATATTTGCCGTAACCAACATTGAATTCTCCGGACAGGTTATAGCGCACAAGGCCGTTGAATGCGTGACGGTTAAGGTACAAGAACGCAGCGGCTAAATGACAGTCGTCTAAAGCTTTCTCATTGAACAACCTACGTATTCGAAGAAATGAATCGGCGGTATTGTAGTTCTCGAAGTAATGATGGGCGAGGGTTATAAGAGCATGCCCCTCACGCTGTAATACCTTATAGAAATTGATTAGGTGGCCGTTAACATCATTAAGCAGATTCTGTTTATAGCCCGCATTGGTAAAGACCGAGCCGCCGCCGACAAATGGCTCGATCAAACGTTTCCCGTGCGGCAAGTGCTCATTCAACACTTCCATTACGGAAAACTTGCCACCAGCCCATTTGAAGATCGGGCGCTCAAACTCTTCCGGCGCGCGAACGACGCGAAGGTGTGTAACGGTGCTCTTGAGAGGGCTAGCCTCGCGAATAGCATCATCTATACGCTTGCCTATCCATCTCATTACCGGCACCGCCATAGAGTTTCCCAGAGCTTTGTAGCGCGGACCATCAGCTGCAAGTTTTTTTGCTTCTTCGACTGTAATATCTGGGAAGTAATGATGCAGATGGGTAATGTCATCCTCTCGGATTTGCTTACGCTTTGCTGTAGGGATGAGGGTGTACTGGTCAGGGAAGCCCTGAAGTCGTTCGCATTCAACTGGAGTTAAGCGCCGAACATTAATCGGGTCCACTGTCACAACAATTGGAGCCTCATGATTACAGGTAAGCGTTGGCGTTGCGCCATCAGTTTTGATCTCTGCTCCGCCTTGGCCATGTGCCATAGCTATCAGATGGTTTTTTTCGACTTCGCAACTGAGTCCAGTGCCATGCGTAGCATTGTCGGCAGAGTTCTGCCGCGCGCTCCGGCCCGGCGGAGTATCCCTGCGCTCGCCTTCGCGCTCAAATAGTATTTCGGATGGATCGATGTCTGTTCGAGCACTTGAGACAACGAAGACACGGTTGCGTTGTTGGGCCACGCCGAAGTATTGGGCATCGAGGGTTCGCCAGGCCACTTTGCGCTTTCGCCCAATAACACAACCAGACTTTGGCCACTTTGGAAAATGTTGACTGGCTTTTTTGCTCCATGTCCAGAAAGCACTGGATTTTCCGTCTGCAGGTCGTTGACCTGGTTCAAATGGATCATCTTCACCAGCCAATCCGGCAAGGAAACAGCCGAATGCGTTATCTGTGGAGCTGAGGACTCCGCTAACATTTTCCCACACCGAGATTGCTGGCTGGTGGCCAGATTTAATACGTGTTTCATCGATAACATCCAGTAACTCAACATATTTTAGAGTCAGCTGCCCACGCTCGTCTTCCAAACCACCACGTAACCCGGCAATTGAAAATGCTTGGCAGGGCGTGCCACCCACCAGCAAATCAGGGGCATTAATCTCACCCGAAGCAATGCGACTGGCTATTTGCGTCATATCCCCTAAGTTCACAGTGTCGGGATAACGATAAGCAAGTACAGCTGAAGGGAAGGGGGCTATCTCGCTCAGCCAGTCGGCGCTCCACCCAAGCGGCCCCCAGGCGCAGCTGGCCGCCTCAATACCAGAGCAAACTGAGCCGAAGCTTACCTTAGCGTTGTGCTTCGCCACCAACGACCTCCACCAGTGCAGTAAACAGCGCAGATAACTCGGCAGTAAAAAGAATGAAGTCAGCGTCAAATCTTTGAAGCACATCTTCACGGTCGATGTCGTCGTTCTGATCGTACAGTTCGTCGGTGAAGCTAAGTCCTTTGATTGTCATGTCATCGCACAGGCGGAATGAGGCACGATCGGACCAGTTTAAACCGACGGCAGTAGCTACCTTTCCTGCGTCGATATGGGTCAGGACTTCCTCAGAATGCAGATCCTGTTTCTTACAGCGCACAGCGCCGCCATCTTCCAAAATGGCTTTGAGCATTACGTCTGTACCGGCAGTAAAACCGCGCGGGAAACCGCTTCGAATCCATTCGGTGATGGTCAACTCTACTGGTTCAGCGGGGGTGAATGGAACGACCGGCAGACTTCCTAGGGACTTACGCAGCAACGCCAGCATATCTTCAGCCTTACGAGCGCTATTGCCTTCAACAAAGACGAGTCCTTCTTTACGGTCCACTATCAGGCGATTGCGCGATTTTCGGGTGAAGGCTCGGGGGAGAAGTGAGTGTAATACCTCATCCTTCAATGAGTCCTTCTCAGTCTTCTTAAGCTTGCGTCCCTGTTCGATTTCAAGCTTCGTAATTTTTTTATTCAATTCGTCCTTAATGACATGCGTAGGAATGATTTTTTCCTCACGTTGCATAGTCATAAGAAGATATTGCCCGCTTTCATACGTTAGATTATCCCCGATTGTTTCTATCCACCCAGCAGTGGCCATATCCTGTGACCCACAAGGTTTAAAAAGGAAGCTTTTCAGCGATTCGTTAACGGCTGCAGTCTGTAGCTCAACGTCACGCGAGAGGCGGTAAATCAGAATGCCTTTGAATGCTATAGATTTCATTTATCAACCTTAACTGTTAGAAAATTACTCTTTATTATCGTCCACAACATCGGCATTTGCTACGCCTTCTTGAAGCTAAAGCTTTTGGCCAAGGCTGAAAAAACACCCTTAACCTTGAAATTCAGGTCTCCACCAGCTTCGATGTCTACATTCCCCCCAGCAACTACTTTCGCGTCGCCGCCCACGTGAATAAATAATCCAGCGGGGCCGATAATGTATGGCACACCGTCTTCACTCATGCCGATACGGCTACCAGCTGCAGTGTTAGCGATCTCGTAACCTCCACCAGCTGATCGCAGTTCCAGAATGTTGTTGCGGTGGATAACAAAATCCGCAGTGGAAGAGAGGGCAGGGCGGCTGGGGGAGCCTTCGATCTCTTCAGGCGTCCAGGGAGTCCCTTGGCCTGAAGCTTCTGCAGCCACATTAGGGACGCCGCCCGGGGCGTCCTGCGCAGCGCCTACAATGAGCGGGCGACGAGTATCCATCTGGCCATTTGCATCGGTGTATGGAAACTCAACCCAAACAGCATCGCCCGCCAGGGTAGGTACAAAGGCATTTCCGATTGGCAACTGGTATTCGGCCCAGGGGAGATCACTTTCGTCCACCCCGTTCCAGTCAGGCAACACGCGAACTTGCGCGCGCATCAGACCGCCAGGGTGCTTCGTGCCAACGATAACGGCGCGGCGTTTCATTGATTTGGTACTCCTAAAATCATGCGCGTGGTGTACCCCACGCGGTCCTCAAAGTGCGCTACGTTTTTGACGATCATTTTCTGGGGTAGTGATTCATTCAGCTGGTTTTCTTCGTCATAGCGATGAATAAGGATTTCAATGAGCATGCCAGGCCGAATAGCAGGATTCCCCTGTACCTCTATATCCAACTTTGGTACGAGCGTGAGCTGCATGTTTCTTAGCGTTTCCATATCAGCGTCAGAGATGTAGCGTACCGGCAGCGACGGATCTCCCGACTCGATATACCCATCTGTCATTGAATACCCGACGAACCGGTATTCCTTGTTGGCGGTTGCTGCATGATCCTGGTTGATAAAGCTTATCTTCGATATCGTACGTTCTGCTTTTGGGTTATTAGCCTCATAAGTGAACGCTGGTTTCTGCTTCATCAGGTCCGCGAGGGATGAGAAGAAGAATTCCCCCCGGCACGTCCAACATAATGAACCTTTATCACGGGCCATCTCTGCCAGCATCTTAGATGGCTTTTGACCGGCATTAAGATGGTACGTAACAGAGCGCTTTTGCGTGCCGGTCGCCAGTTTCAACGCACCTATGTAGCTTTTGAAGATTTCGTTCGGTGTTTTGTTCGTATGCAGATTAGTGCGAGGGGAAGGAATCTTAAATCGCCGGACGTCTTCGCTCACCGCTATTATCGTCACAATGTCAGATGATTGGGTTGCAGAAGTAATGAAAAACGCGGTCTTAAAAGCAGTTTCCTCACCCTGTGGATCACCCATTTCAGCGATTAATGCTGCTCCGTATTTCGCTTTCCAGTCATCAACAACGGTACCAGTAGCATCACGCACTTCGATTTTCAGCAGAGGGGCTTTGAGGCTTGCTTTCTCGACATATACGGTTGCAACAATCCACTCACGCGGTACCTTGTTGTCGTTGATCATGACGGATTGCAGAAACAGTTGGTGGAGTTCTTGCGCCATGATTTACCCCACTGCCAGCGTCGTTTCTGTCACTACCCGGGTGGCATCTAATTCAAAGGCGGTAATGACATCAGCCAGCACTGAGATTGGTGCTTGAGCAGCGTAAATACGTTCTTCGGCCAGCGGAGCAGAGACATCAGAGAATCCTATTTCTTTTGCGTCTTGCAAAGAACAGATCAGCGGTACTGGCACGCGGACAAGCTTTGTATTGGCTTCGAACTGAGTAGACATTAATAGTCGAATGCTTGCGCCCAGGGAGTTACACATCAGCCCTAGAGTGTCTTTATCGGTGGCCATGATAGTGACGTCATAGGTGATGATCGCCTGCATGAATTCCAGGCTGGCCAGTGGCCTGCCATCATCGGGATCGCTAAATGATGAACCGATACGGCGATCTACCTGCTGATCGGTGTTGTCATAGTTGATATCCATCGAGCGAGAGATATTGATGAGCGGTAACGCGTCCCGGTTTAACTGCAGATCATCAGGCTTTCTCCCTTGCCCTGCATTAGCACGGCGGATAGCTTTAAGGCATTCTATTACGCTATCGAAGCGGCCCACGTAAATCCGTTCCGCAGCTGGGCGTGATAGGAATGACTGAAAACGTTTTTCAACCGGGCGTGGTTCCACCAGCAGCACATTATCGAATACTTTGCTGATCAGAGTGGCCAGAGCATCGTCTACCGCGTCAAATCCCGTGGTCTGCTGCTTACCTGTTTTGCTGACCTTCCACTCACCGGTTCTGGATAGGAGCTTGCTGTTATCACTCATTGGACGTGACCCCCATTCGTGCTGTCGAAATTGCGGGCCGGGATACAGTAATACAGCGATCCTACGTGCTGAGTTCCATAGCTGAAGATACGATGCACATACCACCAGCGCCGGGCGGTACCGTTAGCCATTTCCTCATTCCATTCCAGAATGGAGCCTACGGGCACGTTATTAGCTGCTATACGCAACACCAGAACGTCATCCGTTAATCCGTCCTGTTCACCATCACCATCAACTGCGCGGAAAGACTCGCGTCCATCCGGGTTATCCAGCACGTACACGATGTCAGGTTCCTGGTATGTCAGCGGCCGTTGGTTATTGTCGATTTCGGTGAAGGACTCCGTGCCGCTTTCGTCGTCTATAACGCCATACGTCCCAACATCAGGGCGATAAATAAGCGCCTGGAATGAGTCAGGACTGCTTTCAATAACCAGCATCCAGTCTGCACGGATCTGATCATTAAACTGCTTGTGACCATTGAATCGGGTCTTGAGTTTGGTATTTTGCTCACGAGCTGCCAGAGAAGCGGGAAGAGATGCTACATCAGGCTCATTGTCATCTGTTTCGCCATAACCACCAGCGAGATCACCATTATCATCAGGAGCAACACCCATGGAGGAGGTGGACGCTTCCAGGTTGCTGAACGAGATGGAGTGCTCAGGCTTTGCTTCTGAGACACTTCCCGTATTTTCTTCTGTCGGCGTTGTCGTTTCTGCCTGGGTGCTGTCATTTGCTGGTTCCTCCTGCTTCTGGCTTAACTCGTCGGTTAGCCACGCATCAAAACGGCCCATATGCCCTCAAGGTCCACTCTATTCAGGTTAAGTAGGGATTTTGGCGAGGTTGTGAAATGCAAAGATAGCGTTCACATATTGTAAACGGCAAAGGACGATGCTATGATGTTCACATAATGTAAACGGATGGAACGACCGCAAGATGCACGTAATTTCAAAAGAGCCTTTTGAGGAAGCGGCAAAGCGATATCCCAACGATTCGTTAGCCATTCGGGCGCTGTACCGCTTAGTGCGCGAGACGGACTTCTCTTCTCCAGCTGAGATGAGAACTCTGATACCGAGCCTGGATAATTTTAAGTACAGGAATAAGTGGTGGGTTTTGGATGTAGGGGGCAACAACTTGAGGGTTATCGCCTATATCAATTTCGTGAATAAGCGCTTCTACGTGAAGCACATCGCAACCCACGCTGATTACGACAAGTTGACCCGCTATTACAGGGAGAACAAAGAATGATTACCGACACTGCAAAAGCCATTGAAGCAACCAAACAACTCGTAGCGGCTGTCCCCTTCCTGGGGGGCAGTTCTTCCGAGAGCGATTACCGCGAAGCGATGGAGCTGGTGGACTACCTGATCGAGAACGATGATGAGAACCCGCTAATAGACTTCCTGGCGAGCAAAATTGCCGACTATGAAGATAACAGCCCTCGTTTCGCTGAGTTCAACAAAGCTATCGCTGAAATGCCAGTCGGCGTTGCACTTCTGCGTACCCTGATTGACCAGCACAAGCTGTCTTATTCAGACCTTAAGGATGAGATCGGATCTAAATCACTGGTCAGCCAAATCCTGTCAGGGCAGCGCTCTTTGACTATCACTCACATAAAAGCGCTTTCCGCGCGCTTTGGTGTTAAACCTGAGTGGTTCCTATAACCGAAAGATATAACTAAATCACCTGATGGTGATTTAGTTATGGTTAATTTCATTTGTAAGGAAGCTTCCATGTCAGACGAAGTAGCAAAGCCAGGGAATGAAGAGGCTCTTAGTCCAAACCAGTCTCTGTCAGAGGCAATAAAAGATAAAATTTTCAATAAAATATATTTTTATATTCTAGTTTCTTTCCTGTTGGTAAACTGGCAGGAGATATTAATTCTCTTCAAATCAGGTGAAGATATTCTTTATACATTGTCTATTATCTTCACAAGCCAAATGTGGTTCGGCTACATGCTTTCGCCTTGGTTTGCACATTTCGGCTTGCCAATCCTATTTGGCATCCTTGCATCAGCTTTAACTCCTTTTGTAACATATTGGATTTCAAGGGTTACAGCAAAAAGGTTTGCTAAAATTAGGCGCGCAGATAGAAAAGCCGATCTTGAGGTTGAAGATGAATTTCAAGACTTGCGAATCAAGCTTGTTACAAAAACAAATAAGGCGGAAAGTCTTTTAAATAGAATCAATCTATTAGAAATGCAAAACGCCTCTATATCAGAGAAAAACATCCAACTTCAGGAGCATAGAAAACAGTTGTTTTTTGGCATTAAAGCATTGGTTGATTATTATGAAACAAAAGGGGCGTTGAAAACTCCAGAAGATTTTGCGGAATTTCTCACGTTGGTTGAGAAAACCGATTTTTACAAAGATCAAACAATAATAGGTAGGGTAAATAAACTTCTTGAAGACATTAAGAATATTTACTTTGAAGAGCCAGAAGGTGAAATAACTACAACTGCAAACGAATAAGAATATGTGGCGTATCATGCGCCACCTTTTTTAATATATTCCATAAACATCTTTTCCGCTTGCGTCGGTGCTGTTCCAGCCATCACTAGAGCGTCAATAAACGACTGCTTCTTCAGTGCGAACTGATCTGCTAATTGCTGCTTGAGCATCTTGTTCTTTTCTTTCTCTTTCTGCAATGCTGCCTCCTTCTCGGCGGCACGCTTTTTCTGAGTATCAGAGAGTTTTCTGGCTTTGGTGAGCTGCGTCCGGAGCTGTTCTATCTTCCCAGAGCCCTTAGCAAGCTTCGAGCTCAGCGCGGCCTGGCGCTTTTGGTAGATATCCCACTCGCGCTTAGCCGCGGCAACGTTCGTTTTGGCGTTACGGTTACGGCTAAATTCTTTCTCATCTGTTTTGCTGAAGTGCTGTGTGGTGCGGCGCTTATCATCGCCAAAGGCAATCTGTGTCGCCGCTTTCTGCATGGCACGGGCAATACTCAGTTGCCAGCTGGACGACTGCAACCGCGTGAGGGAGTGGATAACATGCTTACACGCTACACCCTGTAACTTGGGGTTTTTAATTTTGGGGTAGGCGTACTCTTTCGGCGGTGCCAGCGCGAAATTACCCGCCGTGGCAATATAGCGATACCAATATTGGTGACGGCCGCAATCGCAGTCGAACGACACTCGACCAGCGCAAAGAGCCTTCGTAACCTTGATCCCGGCCTTCTCGTCTTCTGCGATGTCCTCCACCAGCTGATCCCATTCCTCAAAACGGAACTTGACCAAGTGGTGCTGGTGGGCCGATTTATCAGAAGCCTCAACGCGGATATTGATCATATTGTGCTTGAGAGACAGCGGAACCGCACGCTTAATGCCTGAGCCGTCGTCTACAGCGTTATTGGCACGCTTAATATCTATGGCCTGGCTGGAAGCCACCAGCTGCGCATAAGTGATACCAGCGGTTTTATTATCGAACTTCTCCCGCGTCTTGCCACGCTGCTTTTCAAATCCCTTCAGGTCATCGAGTGTGAAAAACGTGCCTTCTTTCTTTTTCCCCAGCTTCAGGATGTCGTCAATAGACCGGTTCTTGAGCCTGCCAGGGGTTAATGTCCGATGGGCAGAGCGACGCTTGCGCGTCTGCTCCTTGCGTATCAGGTCGAATACCTTATTGAATGCCTTTGGTGATAGCCCATCAGTGATATAGCGGCCATTGTCATTTTTGAGGAATTCAGCCATTGCTTAACTCCGGCGCGTTGCCTGCGAAGTCACGGATGCGGTTACGTATCCATGCCTGATCGGGAAGAATGAGCGTTTTACCCGCAGGCATTTCTTCCATTTCAGATTCATGACCCACTAGCACGCGGAATACCCAGCGTAGGTCTGCATTTCCATAGGCACGGTAGGCTGCCAGATCAGATCGGTATGTTTCATCAATCTTTATCGTGTACTCAAAATTGTCAGATCGACGTTGGCTGACGCGGGCAATCAGCTCCTGGTGGAGTAGGGCGCGGAGAACGTCATCTTCAACATATCGGTCATCGAGTCGGCTATAGCTCACTTATCCCCCTGAATGCAAAAAGACCGCAGAATGCGGCCTAATTGTCAGTGGTCTGTGATTTATAGGATGTACGTATCGTCATCTATGCGTCGGCCGGCAAGTGATTTTGGCTGCGATGTGGCGGCCTTTTTCTGTTCATGGCCAATGAGGGATAAGAAGGAAGCGACCAGCCCAGGCTCTTCTTGTTCAATGGTTACACCTGTCATCTGGCTTACGTAATCCGCGCTGGCCACGTTGTGATACACGGTCGCGAAGCAGCAAAGGATCATCAGGATGTGTTCTGGACGGATATCTTGCCAGTTGACGCGATAGACCTCTTCCCCATTGCCATTAAATTCGATATCGACGATGGAATCCGGTATTTCAAATGAGCCTTTGAGTCCTTTTGGTAGCGAGAGCATGCGCTGAAGCTTCAACTCCCTGTAACGCTCCATGCCAACGATGATTGCCGCTCTTCCGTCTAAATGCCGTGTTTTAAGCGTTACCTGGCTGGCACCGGTGCCCGCTGAAACTGTGGGAGTGATTTCATCCACCAGCACCTTGAATCTTTTTTCTCTTAACTTACGTATCGCCGCAGGAATTTTTTCTTTCTGCTCGCGCGCTGAGATAGCCAACGGCTTTACTTCGTTAATCAGCAGCGCACCTTCTTTAAACACTGCCGTCATCAGCTGTGGTTTGCTGGTGGTAAGGCTAAATATCGCGATCTGTTCCATAAACTCCCCGGTATCAGATACAAAAAAAGCCGCTCTGAGGCGGCTTGTTTCGGCGCTAGGGCTCCCAACCGCGCTTCGGCAGAAAGTTAGTCGTCAAAAGAACCCTCAACGGGAACCTTAGCGCGAATGAAGTATTGCCAGTTTGTGAAATTGATATCAAATATTTTTGTTAGAAAATTGGAATTATGTGCTTCTTGCGTTTCAGTTATTAATGCGCCAACTCACTGATATAACGAGGAATATCATTGGAGATTGATCTCTTTTTCTGCAGTTGAATTGATACTATGAAGCCTTACATACAACGATAAGGCCCTAATAATGAGAATAAAACTTCTTGTTGCGCTTTCTGCATCAGTGCTTTTTGGTGCATTTTCGGCTATCTCCTTTGCGCAAGCGTTACCGGCAAACCCGCACGCCGGGAGGCTGGTTCTCAACAAAATCCCCGGCAACTATACACAGTCTCAGATTCTGGAATTCTGTTCGTCAAATGACGTACCGTTAAAGCCGGTTGGGCCGCTGCAGGGCTCTAATGAATTCTGCGTAATGGCGTTCTCCGCTCACTTAACGGATACGGCGATCGCCGCGATCGGCTATTCCACTCAGGACACCATTTCAAAGATTGCTAAGGACTACGGTATCTCATACCAGCGCGCGGGACTGGGTGATGTCCTTCTGCCATTCAGTGGACTGGCGTCGTTCCCCGAGGGGCAGGATTTTCTTGTTAGCCAGAGCATGATGCGCACCGGCGACAGGTCATTATTTAATAAAACGCCTGCTATTGAGGGTCACGTCGCCGCTGGGGGAAGTGTTCAGGCAACTGCGAACCTGGCCGTTGAATGCGGTAAATACAGCATCAAAATATACCCTGGCGCTATCTTCCTTAACGGCAACAAAATGGACTATCCCAAGAAGCAAACTGAATCCGATGTAAGTAATTACTTCTTCCAAGAGTTCGCTGAAATGGGGGGGACCTATACGCTTTATTCTCTCGATATTCCTGCTCGGGGTGGAATGACATTATCTCACCAATGGCAAGATGCCGACGGCAATGCGTTGCGTGATGTTAAAACGGAGAAGTGTGGCACCTTCAAATCGTTCTCCGGGGAACAACCCAACAAGCAATCTACCCTAGAGCGTCAACAAGCGGGGTAAAGGGTGTTAAAAAGCCGCCTGGTGGCGGCTTGTTTCGACTGTGGGGCCAGCGTCAAGCGGCCTTTCTCTTTCGGGTAGGGCGCTGCGATAATTTGCAGGCATAGGCCATAACTTTCTGCTTCACTTCATTCAGCGCACCGGACACGTGATCTTTGCCAAGCGTAGCCGTCCAGTCGTAGCAGCCACCAGTGCTGTTCTTAATGTTGAACTTGAGATATCTAACAACCATCAGCTTAACTCCATATGAGCTGGTGGAGCGCCACCAGCAACAAATCAGTGACGAATACAGCCCGCGAAAAAACAGATGTGAGTAGGGGCCAGCAAGCGGCGCGCTTCACGCTCAGTTTCAGCTTCGATATGAAAGGTCTGGGGCTTAATCTCTTTCTGCATGCGCGGCTGCGCGGCGAAGATCCAGGTCGGCGGACGTTTGTCCGATTGGGTATTTGCGAAGATATTCATTGTGGCTCCTGTTGTTCCAGAAGTCACACCTAACGTTCCAGGGCTAAGTGTGACATGGTTAAGGCTGGAACACCGGGAAGCCTACAACCGGGGGCTTTCGCCTCCTTAACCACGTCACGGCGCACATGATACGCAAGTGAATGGTTATTGTCTTCCCGATGCTCCTAATTTATTGGCAAAAACTTTATCGCATTGCCAATATGCACAATGTACACACCCAATTTATTACAGTCAATATATTATGTTAGAAAATTGCATTGTTCATAAACAATAGCCAGCAATGCAGCCTCAGAAGCATTAAGGCGGGTAAACTCACTCTTGCCGCCGGTAATCCCATCTGCATGAACCGGGACGAGCCAAGGGTGTTTGTGCCTCATCTCTATTGGCGCGGCGTACTGGTGATGCCAATTGCATAGAGGGAGCACTTTCTTATGTGCGTCTGGCGCGGTACGGCCATCAATATGGTGTAGGACAATAACTGGGCTATATACTCCGTGCAGCGCACATGCAGCACATGGAAGCTTTGCGATCGCTTCCTGGTAGCGCTTCTCCTCTGCCGTGGGCGAACGACCTTTCAGACCTCGCGAAGAAGAACGACGCGGGGACGACATAGCTTGCGTCTGAATGGACGCCTTTTCCCTGGCTTTCTCCCGTGCCTTGTGCAACTTCTCCCGACACTTATCCCTGTATTCCGGGCTGGCAATTTTCTCCCTGTGTTTCTTCAAAGCTCTATCTGCAGCGGCTCGCTTTTTTTCTTGTTGCTGTGCCAGCCAGGCAGGATCTGCAAGCTTGAGTTTCATTTTCGCGCGCTGCTTTTCTCTCTGTTTTTCCCACTGCGTTTGCTCTGCCATTCCTTATCCCGGTTATCAATATCCAGACCGATATGATGGATCAGAATTTAAATATTAAAAATAGATTTTCTAACATAAAAGATAATTTGATATGATTTTAATCCGATTCGAACAGAGGGTTAGTCATGCTCATAGCAATCCATGCCTTCCTAAACAGTCTCGCAGGAGCCTCGCTGTATCAGCTGGAGTTGATCTATAGCCTGTCTGCGGTTGAGGCGTGTTTTGAGCTGTATGTATTGGTCATGGCCGCGCTCGCAATTAAAGGAAAACTACGATGAACACCCAGCAAACAGTTTTAACCACGAACTTAGTTAGTCGCGTTGAAGGTGAGGTGGCTTGTATCTGCCCTCACTGCAAGCGACCGGCCTTCTTATCCGCCTCCCGACTCAATGATGTTCGCGGCGAACAGTTCAAACATAGTGATGTGGTTAATCTCAGGACACGGGCACGTTGCAATGGGGTTTTTGAGGTTAGCAGCACGGCAAAATACGACGGTTCTCTCTTCAACGTTGCTTAATAGGAGACTCATATATGGCAGATTTCGCGTCGACTAAACACACAGCCACCTTTGAGGAATGGCACGAACAACTGATGGATTACGCTGATTTACGTGGTGGAAGCGCAGCTGATGCAGATGTCTGGCGAGAAGACTACGAGGCAGGAAAAACGCCGGTAGCAGCTTACTGTGACGAGTGGGGCGAAGATTAATGTCCGACCTCCAGTTAGCCGTTAAGGGGGTTTATTTTGACGCAATGCAAACAGGGGAGAAGGTGGAAGAATACCGCCTGGTTAGCCCTTACTGGATTAATCGGTTGATGTCGGGATTTAAACAACGGAAGTATGACCGCCTGATCATTACCCGGGGCTACCCAAAGCGTGATGACCTCAGCAAGCGGATTGTTGTTCCGTATAACGGTTATGAAATTAAGGTCATCACACATGAGCATTTCGGCCCCGACCCGGTGAAAGTCTTTGCGATTAAGGTAAACCTACAACCTTAACTACCCGCCTCACAACCATCCGGTAGCTCCGGATGGCCCCTTCTGCGCACGTCGTGCATATTTATTTCCTCTCAACTATTGAAAGTGATTTTCTAACACATTATATTTTTAACCGGAACAAATTGAAGCCGAGTTAAATATGAGTGCAATCATCACCCCCTTCGTACAAAAAGAAACCGGCGTTGCTGTGTTCTCTGTGGACTCAGCCACCAGCAACATGATCAAGAGCGCTGAACGGTTTCTGTTAACCCCATTGCCAAAAGAGCAGGGAAAAGACACTCCTGACGGGTTTGTCGATCTGAACTACTCGCTGGTGGCCAATGAAACGCTAAAGCCATTTTTTGAAAGTGAACGCGTATTCGACTCCCTTGGCGGTCAACCCTCTGTTATGGACTGGGTGCAACGCAGTGTGCATACCTGCCAGGCAGAAAGTCGGGAGGATTGTGATAACCAACTAACTACGCATTTTCACAACGGCTCTGCTGTGCGTTTGTGCTGGTATCACGACAATGAATATTTGATGCGGGGCTATAACCGTCTCAATGATGTTTTTCAGCGGAATCGCGCCAATTGGATCATGTCATGGGCGAACAGCGAAATGAGGCTGGAGCCCGGCCGTGACATTAGCCTCATCGAATTAACGTTTTGGGCACTGCGTCGCGGATTCAAAGACCAGCTACCCCAAGAGGCTGGACGCATCGCCCTCTGCAAGCCAGTAGAAGAGTTCACGACAGGCACCATGCGTGAATCCGATATCGTTTGGACCTATGGAGTCAATGAGCTGGTGGAGCAGCTGGCGGACAAGATTACAGAAATTGACGTTGATGAAGAATCCGGCTTGCTCTACATGGCCAGACCAAAAATCCAGTTGGGAAAAAGCGCAGCCTATCGCCGGTTTATCGTCTCCCGCCCCTGTGTAGGTTGCTCTGGTGAGGTTAATCGCCCCTTCATGTACCGCGCACGCGGTTTAAACGAACACGACCGTTGGTGTGTGCCCCTTTGTGATAAATGCGCCCACGACGCCGCTCAGGACGTCAGGGGATGGGAAGCCGCACACGGCAAGCGTCTCTATGTTCTCGCTAACCAGATATTCGACTTTGCCATCGAGCATGGCGTGATCAACTTCAATAACTGAGGGATCAGTATGCACCAGCGTTTTTACATGATGTGCTTGCGGGAAACTGTGGGCACGAATGCTTCATTCCATCGCAAAGATGGCCATGGCTACAGTAGCGATATCGATGCCGCCCATGTCTACACACTGAGCGAAGCGCAAAACAACTGGGAGAAAGGGAGGAGTATCGATCTGCCTATCTCAGCTGAGTGCGTAGATGCTCTGGCCGTTTGGCACGTAGACCACCAGCTAATTCCACATGAGACGGTGGAAGAAGAGGGCTGTAGTCAATACGTGGCCTTTCTTAAAGGGGAGTGGGACGGAAATGATGTGTACTGGCTTGCAGGTACCGAGCGGCCTACTACCGATTTCAGCAAAGCCTATATCCATCCGTTCCCGGTGACATCGAGTGAAGGAGTGGTATGGCTTCCTTATCATCTCGTTGCGGCAGTAAAAAGACGCACTTTCAATATCCACCTCTTGGACCGCCGCAAGATGATTCAGGCTCCAGGCTTGCGCATGCCCAAATGGCTGAAGCTTCAAAAACGTCGGCACCAGAATTCATCCGGCAAGGTTCGTTGGAATTGCCCCAGCTGCGGCCGTATCTCCTGGCAATTGAATCCCTATGACTTTGACGGTTGCTCAAACCTCAGCTGCAGGGGGACGTGATGGCCAGCGCCAATCTTTGGGCGATCGTCCGGACGATTCAACGCGACGGGGAGATCACCCCACGAAAGGTGTGCCGTTTGCTGGGCTGCTCCAGCAAAAAGGCAAGCCGCATGCTTGAGCACTTGGTGTCAGCTGGTGCTGTTAAGAACGTTGGCCAACGCGGTCACCCAGTGTTCAGGATGCGGCCAGGCGGGGAAACAAAAATTAAGCCAATGCTGGTGGCACGCGAGCTACCCAGCATCACAGAGATTTGCCGCAAGAACTGGCGCGGCTATCAAATTCACAAAATCATCGGGAGTACGAGAGCATGACACCCAATATACAGGCGTACCGCGCTGACGGTGGCGATATTGGCACTGACCGCATTAAAGAGATAGCCAATAACCCATACGGTGACGAAGAGAAATGCTGGCTAGCTAAGCGCGTGCTGGCACTGCTGGATGAACTGGAAGCCAAAGACAAAGCATGGTCCGCACAGGACAACCATATCAACCAGCAGGCTGACCGAATTGAATCGCTGGAGAAGAAGAATGGCGATCTGGGCAGAGCGCTTGGAGCAGCAGAGAAGCGGACTGCTGAGCTGCAGGCGCGGGATATCACCATCAAACAGCATGCACAGGCTTTATTTGAGGCAATCGCAAACCCGTCTGACCATTACGTACCTGCATACGCCCGGTGTTTAAGAGAAGCGCTGAATGGCACTAGCACCGGTAAAGGAGAGTGAGCATGGCTACTTTGCAGGAGTTAATCGACCTGACGCCGGAACAGGAAAAAGCCTGGAAACGTCTTGAGAAAGCAGTGAAGGATTTCAGAGCCGCAGGAGGCAAGTTCTATAGCGTTCTGGACACTTTGAGCGCCTACAACGGTGAGCACGTTTACTGCATTGATAACGATACGGGATATCACACCGCAAGCGTCTACATGCCGAGCATTGATGCACCAGGGCTAACCAGTTGGGCCGATGATTGGCATGGCATAACGCTGAAAGATGGCGTTGAAGTGGATGAGGACTAACCCATGAGCACTATTACCAGCGAATTCACCATAGAGCAGATAAAGGCGCTAATTTCAGAGGCTGAAGAATGGGCTGAAATTTACGAACATCCGATTCACGATAAGCCTCAAAGGGATTTCTTCGAAGGCATGGCGCGAGCAATGACCGCTTATCTTGCGGTATTAACCACCGAGCCTGCGAAATGTGGGCATATCGATCTTGATTGCGATGACGGCAAGGCTGTTTGTCTGCATTGCGGCAAAACGTGGGAGGTCTAAATGGAATTTACCAGAGAACAATTAACGAAAATCATCGAAAGCGCGGAAGTCGTTATTACTGCATTGGATGGTACGAATGAAGACCTTCATCCAGGCAATAACAAAGGGATGGTGGAAGCTTGGGACCATTTGAATGATGTTGCGGCCCCGCCGAAAGTTGTGAAGGAGCTGGCGCGTATTGCGATGGCAGCAACAGTTGAGCCCCTGTATCAATACCGAATTCGAAATGGCTACAACGGACAGGTAACAGAGTGGCAAACCATTAGACGTGACCAGGTTGATTTTGTTTTGAAAGCTCAGCCGCATAATACTGAGTTTCAAATTATCGCCCCGCCAGCTCCGATTCCTGATGTTTCCGCCGTCGCCCGCGCGGCGCTGGATTACATCGATGCACTTCCGGACGAAGTGGTAGCCAAGCTTCCTGCAATGCCTGGTTTCGATCGAGATTGGGCTGAAGAGATTCTTTCCACGGTCGCCGCACCGGCGCAGAGAACGCTAGCCATTGCGAACGAGACGATCGACTTTGAACGCCTGTGTGAAATCGCAGAAGAGGACAAAGGAAGCGACGTGGCGTCTGAATCTTCAATAATGGCGCGCATGCTAATTGGCGTGGCCATGAACAGCGAGCCGGTGGCGTATACTGATGCAGATGAATTGCGTTTCCCGCACGCCACCAGCGACATGTGGCCCGCACCTCTTGGGCACGGTAGGGATGTTCCTCTATACACTGTACAGCAGCTTAACGATAGGGAAAGGGCTGAGCTCACGTCATATCGTTGGCTGGTGGAGCGCCTTGAGGCAGCGCTCCGGCCTGACTGTCCCGCTTTTGATGCTGCATGCCGCGCATTATGGGAACGTGAACCACACAGGATTTTGGAAAAGGCCGGTTACCCGATTGATTACGACTCTCAGCCACCAGCGATTAAAGCTGGCTTAAAGCGGCAGGTGTTAACGGTTTTAAGGACCGTGGAAAAGGAGGTGAGGGGTGAAGGCTGAAATATCCATCGTTCGTCCGGGCGCATGCGATGACCATGAGATCAGGTTGATTATCCGGCTGGCACGCGGGAAAACGATCACTGCCATCATGACGCCGGAAAACCTGGCATTAGCGCTGACAGGGAAATCAGACCTACCGGCAGAAATTTCCCTACGTAATGTGGATATAGTGGTGAAGTGACCCATGGTGAAACGAGGAAAGGCCCAATATCTGGGCCTTTTTTTATTTGACGTAATCACCGCTTGTTGATGTAGTCGATGATCGTCGTGATGATGGCCACCAGCGGTGGTAGTATCTTCAGCAGCAAACTAACCATTTTGAGCCTCCTTGGGCTTCGGGGTTATCGGTCTTTCCAGTAACCCAGCAGCGTCATAATGATGACCGCTACCGGATGCGCGAGTTTTAAAAACAACAGCAGCATTTGCATGTTGAATCCTTACTTGTTTTCTCGCGCCTGGCTGCAAACACCCTTGGGCTTGCCTTTGCAGTTGCTGTATCGATAGTCGCCAGATACATTCAGCACGATTTCATGTTTGGGTGAGGCCTTCGAATCACCAAAAAACCTGCGCAGAAATTTCGCTTTTAAATCATGTCCTAAACCCTTCTCAACCGTTAGGGAACCTTCAGAACGGTTCCAGCTGGCTTGAAGAATGCAGTGCATTTGTTTAAGCTAACTTCAGTCGCCAGATACATTTGGCACGGTAAGCGGAGTTCGCACCTCCAGTTACCGATTGAAAGACCCGGTCTAATCAGCCGGGTTTTTTCATTTCCGGCAGACAAAAAAAAGCTTATGGAATAAATACTACATATAGGGGTTTCAAAAATTCTTCCCGCTATATGGTGAGTATTCTAGTATCGAATCATTTCAGTACAAGAGTTGATTTTGACGTTAAATTGAGGTTGTCAAGGGGTAAAAATGCTTAAGTCCTCGTAACATAAGGCCTGGAAGAGATGTCAATAATTAAGAAAAAAAATTCAAAATTTGATCGAGTGATGATTTCTTCAACGGGAGGTCAGAATTGCGCAACATGATGTCGCGCAATGCACTCAGTTTCATACCAAATCTTCGCTTCTTATCTTATGGTTTGTGCCATGCATTTCCGCCAGGCACTCCCCTCAACACCATTATCCACATACGTTGATATTGCATACGGAATACTCCTGATTTCGGTTGAAACGACTGCTCCATCACTAGCTGAGGTCGCGCGAGGTATTGAGGTGAACTTGTATTGGCCGCTGATTCCTTTTGCTGCTTGAGCCTTCGATTTCGTCATGATGGTATTTGCGCATTGTTCTGCTGCTGCAAGCTGCGGATCTTTATCCGATTTATCCGCGCTGCATGCTGTGAGGGTGATAACCAAAGCAGAGATGAATAATTTTCTATTTATCATTTTTTCGACCTAACGCTAATAAAAACAATAGACTACATCAAAATACAGTGGCGTAGAAGCGACCGCTGCGCTTTGACATTTGCTTACTTCGCTCACTACACGATTTGGATCAGTGCCTAGTATTGAATATACTGTATATATATACAGTTCATGCGCGTGAGGCCGTTATGGGTAAGGATCTGAAATATGAAGTTATTCCGCGAGGGACTCATATCCCTTACATCACACCGGGAAAATGGACCTTCATACAGCGCAAACGTGAATATGGGGGAGGCTGGTGGTTCGGGAGGGCTTATGACGATCACTTTCAGCTTGAGTTTGAACGGCCGACCTCATTGGGTGAAGGTATTGACTATATAAATGCCTACGAAAAAGTAAGCAAACTACCTGACTGGGATGATGATTTTAATTTGGAGGGTTAGATGGGATTTCCTTCTCCTGCAACTGATTACGCAGAGTCTAGGTTAACCATAGATAGGATCTGCCAGATAGACAGTAACTGTGTTGTTATTGAGACAACGACCGGTTACGCAGTGATTAACCGGTCAATGAAGGCAAAGCAGGGTGATATGGTGCTGATCTCGATGTTCGGGCGAAACCTATTTGCCAGGGTCCATGGAGCGACCTTGCGAGAAAACGACGGGAAAATAATAGCGGGTGAGGAGCTCAATGAAGTTCATGTTGAGGGCGTAGTGACCTTCACAATTCACAGAACTCCAAGTACCCGCACTTAGTCCTTTTGGTCGGCGTAGCGTTGTTCTTGTAGGCTCTCAAACGATTCGGTTATTGACCAAGGGACCGATTTAAACCGCTCGATCGCCTTCAACACCTCTACAGCGGTCGCTGTTGGCTCGACGGCCCCCTGAAGCCACGGGAGGAGGGCATCAATAATGCGATCTTTCATGTTCTCACCGTCCGCAAGCAACCGGGCTTGGTACGCTTGAATGTCGGCCACCAGCGCCGACTCAGCCAGGCGTTGAAAAGGTTCTCCCTCTCCCGGTTCGTCAAGTAACTCCAGACGCTCTTTAATGCGTTGCGTATCCCGTGTTATCGCGTCGGAGGGAGTTGTGGCCAACCAGAGCTGGCAAAGATGATCGGGAATAACGATCGTCGTTCGCGTACCGGTGCTCTTCCTCACATAGTTCACTTTCATGGATTGAACCTCTTTTTTCAGAAAGCAACATAATACCGATCATCCGTTTTTGAGTAAATATTTACTCAATCCCATTGACCTAATTCCATAAATGAGTAAATATTTACTCGTCAGATGAGTTAGATAAAAATAAGGATGAACGCGATGAAACCGATACTCAACAAAGAGATCACCACACTTGCCGAGCTGGTGGCCACAACTGAAAATCTTGAGCCAACAGACCCGAAATTACTCGCGGCGATTAACGAAGTGCCTGCTGCGGCAAACACTGACATAACCTCTCCACTGCGGATTATTTCCGATTACATGCTGCGCTTCCTCAGCAACAACAAGGATGCAAAATTGTATGAGGCAAAAGATCGGCTCGAACACAAGATCATCCAGTTTACCTTTGATGGATACGATGAGCAGTGCTTACGACAAGCACTCTCCACCGCCACCAGCTGCCACACACGGGAAGCGTTCGCCAGCGCCCTCGAATTGGAGGCAATCCAATGACCGTATATCGCAACTATGCCACCCGCACGCAAGCCGTTACTGCGTTGAATAAGCTGCCGCTGGGAGAGTCCATTCTGTTAGTGCCGTACAACCCTGGCGCGTATCAGCAGGAGTCTGGAAGTCTTAAAGCTGTAGCTTGTAAGCAGCGTATTAAAATTGAGCTGAAAAAGGTGCTGCTGGTGGTTGAGGACGAAATGCCGCAGTCCTTCTTGCGTGTGAGGAAGGTCGCCGGGGAGCCAGTTCCGCTGACCGAAAAAGAGCAACGCACCGCCCTGCGTGATGAAGCTGCCGCGCTGCTGGAGCAGGCTGAAGCGCTGTTAACTGAGCTAACTGACGGATACACCGAAGAGAAGGACGGCACATTCAGCGCCTGCCACCCGCATAATGGCTTTGCTAGCGTGATTCGTCAGATCTCCAGCCTGCGTAAACCACTGACGAGGGCGAAGGTATGACACTTCTTAAGCCGATCACGCACGCACAGATCATGACGCTGCGCCGCCTGGGCTCTGGAGTGCGTTTCTCGCTCCGTGGTGATGGCAAGAAGGTGATAGAACGCCGGGGGCAAGCCTTGGCTCACCATGACCATATTAACGTCTCCAGCCTCATAATAATGGCTTGCTCGGCGACAAAGGGCAGGGAGGCGGCCCCGGCTATGGACCTCTATAAAGGAGTTATGTATTCAACATTCCGCGCGAACGTACCCGCAACACATCCTGCAATTGTCATCTTGTCGGCAAAGCACGGCTTCATTGAAGCTGACCGTGTTATCGAACCTTATGAACAGTGCATGACAGAAGCGCGTGCAGATGAAATGATTGCGAAGTTGCCTGATCTTGACTCAATAAGATGGCCAACTGGCGTTCACTCAATACTGCTGGCTGGTGGCAAAACCTATCAGCGAGTGATGCGAGCAGCGATTAAACGCCGTATTGAACTTGGCTTGCTGGATAACGGCATCATTATCGAACAAACGAGTGGTGGCATTGGCTATCAACGGGCGCAGCTAGGCGCTTATCTGCGTAGCCTGCCTAACTCCAACGTGAACCATGATAAAGTAACCGCGGACACTACAATGCACATAAAGGGGAGGGCCATGAGTAACCAACTCGACGCTCCGGCAGAGCAGGACATAGCAGCTGAAGGCTGCAATCCCAAAGAGGGATTGATCATCAACGGCTTGGGCCAGAAACCTGGTAATGGTAAATCGGTACCGTTTCAGATGCAGGAAATGAGCGACCGGGCGACGGCTGAAGGACAGGAGTAATGTTAGATCTACGAAGTTACGAAAGCCAGTTAGATGATCCAGCCTGGCGCAAACTTCACATATCCGGGCCGGTCGATGAATTGAAAGCTGTGGCCAATGTTGCCCGATTAATTTTTATCGCCATACTGGAAGACTGCCAACCTGGGGTTAGCACTGAGGGGACTTGTGCTTACTCAACTGTCCTCGTGAAGATGATGCTGGAAAGCCGCACAGGATACAAAGTCACCCAGAAAGGCGGCGATGGGCAAGGCGACGGCGGTTATTTCGATGCTGCTGGTGGTCACGGCCATTACTGGCTTGAGGTTGATACGGCTGCAGGCGCATATGTTGTGGACATTACTGCAGATCAGTTTGGTGCCGATCCCGTGGTGGTAGTGCCCGCCAGCAACCCTCAATACGTACCAGGTGATCAGCAACTGGTGGATGAGCAATTTATTGGATTCATCCGGGGCATTGTCAGTTGAACGGGCGGGCGAAATGCCCACCGCTCTTATCACTCAGTGTGAGCGATCGCCGCGAGACACTGTAAACGCGCTTTTTCAACGGCGGCCGCCTTAACATCCGGGGGGATTTTTTCCGCCGTACCCAATGTGGCGTACATATCGAGCGAAGGGGCATGGAACAGGCTATGGCCAATGTATTCGGCAATCTCCCCCACCAGCTCAAAGTCACACGCCAGCAACTCTGCTTCTCCATCTGGGCCATTCGGGAACTGGATAAAAATCTGCTTACCTAACCCCATTACCCGACAAGCTGTTGCATACACCGCATGCAGGAGGTTTGGCGATTCCGTGGCCACCGGCTGACTCACGCCGCTGAGTATGCCGTTACGCTCTTTATTAAGTGGGTCATAGGAAGATAAACGCTCTACACGCCAGCACCCAGCCAGTGAGCCCTTTTGGAAAATTATGGGGCTAATGTGAAGGTTCAGGGCATTGATAAGATCCTGAGCGATGCCATAGTCGGTCATTATACTCAACGATCTGCAGCCGAAAGATTGCGCGTGCTCGATCAGCTCTGCGTTCGTCATATCGTCTCTGCGAGCAGTAATGTAATTGCGCCCGCCGCCGCCCACTTCTGACCAGACGGCGACGCCATTCTCATGATCTTCCTCTTCCCTGTAACCGAAAAAGCTCATTACGGCGCGTTCAATAGTGATGAACGGGAAGGACTTATCTGCGCCTATTTCAACCAGTAATCCGTTGCGCAAAAGGTAATGATTGGAGGTGTTTTCTTTCATGATTATCTCTCTTAAAAACCCAGCATGTTGGCTGGCCGTGTTTCAGGCATGTCAATACCGGCGGCCTCCAGTTTCCGACGTAATCGGTAAATGGTGTGGGAATCCTCGCGGCGCAGCTTTTCCAGCTCGTTGATCTTGGTGGCCTGCTGGTGGTTCTCACGGAGATATGAGCGTTGCTCTTGCAAAAGAGCGTCCGGATCACCTACCCGATGAAGTAAATAAGACAGCAGCCCGCGCTCGGCATCCTTATCGGAATCATGCGCCCAGAAGCATGCCAGATCACGATTACCGCCCCAGCTATTACCAACCAGACAACAGATATGTCCTGCCATTAGTCTTACGTGCCCGCGCTTATTCACCCACAACAGCCCCCAGCGGTCAGGAAGGTCTGCGATGTTTATGATCCCCTCCGGGCACATGTAGTAGCGGTAATCACCCAGCCCGCCCGCCTGCCGATGGGGTTTGTGTTTGTCCCTGAGGAAATCAGAACGTGACACCTTCACTTCCACCAGCACGCTACCGCCATGGTATCCCCAGCGATAGCCCCATGCGTCAGCTCGCTCTGAATCACCGACGGCCCCCACCTCATTGAGAGCGATCTTACAGCCCGGGCCACGCCCTGATTCGGCTCGAAGAAGCCAGCGGCGCGCTATATCATTAAGCTCGTTATGTGTCATGCAACAACCACCCAATCGCAAGCCAATACATCCCCTACGGATGGTTGCCAGGGGACGACCATGTTTTGGGCGTTCAAAAGGGCAAAATGATCTCCATATGGAGAATCATCAGCTGCATGCACCATCCAGCAGTGTTGGCCACCAGCATTCCAGCCCTTACGAGAGACTTTTTTCCCTTCTTTAAGCCACATAAGGGCGTCTGAGAAATCGGCCGCTTCGAGATCAATTTCAGCAGCTACAGTTTCACCTACGCTGGGACCACCAAATATTGAGTTGCATATCGAGTCCATCTTTTCAGCACTGGTTAAAGTGTGGTTGATAGCGTATTGCGCCAGTTCACCCCAGCAGGGCTCCTGTTTAACCAGTGAATGACCGTCATGGAATCGCTTTGAGGGGCAATATGAAAGCGAGCCAGCCCGATCGGAAATAAGCCATCCTCCAGATTTTACGGATAGTAGCTCTATGAACTCTTTTTCTACGTCAACATACATCCCGGCAGGCTCAAGGAGCATGATTCGTGCAAGATCCGAGCTGGGACACGACAGAACGTCAATGATTTGCGAAGCGTGAACCACCTTAAGGCCAAGGAATTTGGGCATCTGAAAGAGCTTTTTCTTGCTTACAGTGACATTAACCATTCCGCTTCGCCTTCTCAGTGAAGGTGTATATCCGGCGCTTAATGTGCCCCACACGCGGAGCTGGCACCAAATCACTCTGTATGACTCCCTGAGCCACCAGCGCGCGTGCGGCGCGTAGAAACTGGGTAGCATCGGCCTTGCCTGCCAGTTGGAACTGACGAGCGTAAACAAAGCCTTTATGGAGTATTTCGGCCATCATCAACCGCTGAGTAGCCGTTTCTTTGTAAGCAAAAATCGCCCGGGCTTCTTCAACGGGCATGGCCAGCTGATAGCCGCGCGCGTCCTTGCGCAAGATTCCTTGCTGGCAGAGGTTGCGTAACTCATTGCGGGCGCGAAACTCTCCATCAGCCAAAAAGAAAGGGTAGATATTGCACGGAGGCACCCATTCACCAGAGGCATCAATGAAGAACGCCACCAACTGCTTAGATAGCTCTGGGTAAGAGGATGGGTAACAGTTGAGTGTTGGATAAATCACTTACACCCCCGGGAAGGGAATCGTCCCTTGTTGGTGTCCGGGGCAATAAAGCCGGTATGCTCGCGCGCAAAAACGCGGTTAACCTGTTCAGTCATAGCCTGGTAATGTTCCTGATAGTGGGCCAGGAATTTTTCGGCAGCTACGACAGACACATGCTGGACGTAATGGATCGCGCCTTCAATGGTCTGCCATTCTTTATCGAGAGAAAATACAGGGACCGCTTCAAGACCGGTATAAATGCCGAAAACGACTACGGGCTTTTGGCGTTTAATTCCGGCGGCGAATGTTACAACAACGCCGTCAACGTCGAAGCGGCTGGTGCTCTGAATTGAGTCCTGCAATTCACCCTCCTGTGGTTCGAGGGTAATTTACAGGAAAATACACTGCTTACAAGTTATTATTAGAAAATGCCACTTAGGAATCCATTAACTTGCTGTTTGCACTAACAGTCTTTGAAGATTTTCTTAAATAACGCATTAGAGTTTCCGGTTTACTCCAGGTGCCTTCGCGCATTATTTCGACGATAGAAACTTGTTTATCTGCCATATCCATTGCAGCACCGACACGTGCACTATGTCCGGTCCAGGTCCTATAACGACCTTTATTTGCCGCTACGTCACGCTTGCCCGCAAGTTGCCATGCGTCACTAAATATTTTTTCAAGCGCCGGTGCCGTCAAAGGCTTATCTGTTACTTTTGCCTTATTAGAGCGATGCACCGGCGGAAAGAGAACGGCATTGGGATGTTCGGTCAACCCAGAGGCTTTGAGCCAGTCTTCAAGAACGGACGTGGTACAGCGGGCCAAGCGCTTCTCTATGCCTGCAGCCGTAACACTCGTTTTGGTGTGGCCCACATGAACCGTTACAGTGTCACCTATCATTTCTAAATCACGCACCCGAATACGGGCCATTTCACTCATTCGCAGCAGTGAGTTATATGCTACGTAAAGAAAAGCTCGGTTGCGGAGGTCTACCAGCCGACCGGAACGGGAAAGTAAAACATCAAGCAGCCTGAGGTCATCCCAATGCAACGGTACCGCCTGGCCGGTTTGCTCATTGTTTTCCGTTACTGCTTCACGCCTGATCCTCCTCATCAGAAGTGATACGCTTTTGCTGGTGGCCAGAGACGGCTGGCCACACTGTGCAAGAAACATGTTGAGCATGGCGTAATGTTTGTCCGTTGTGGTCGAGGCGCGGCCGGAATTATAGAGCTGCAGTAGATATTCCCTCACAGCTTCAGGATCTATCGGGTACCAAGTCAACCCGCGCGCAGAGCACCAGCGCACCCATGCTTCAAAGACCAGGCGCAGATCGCGAAGCGTGTTCTTTGAGTAAGCTCCTTGGTCGCGCAGAAAATGAAGGAGATTTTGCGCTGCCTCTTTGTGCTGACTACCGACATTTCGAAGGAAGCCAGCGTTATCACTTTTTAGGATTAGATCACTCATGAAACTATTACCTTTCTATATACTGGTGACGCTACGTGAAAAATAGAAAAATGACAGGGTAGTTATAAGTAATTATAAAAATTGTAACGCCTCGTCTTTGAAGCGATTTCTGTCACGCGCATCAGGTTTGCTCATTTCCTCTACATTATAACCTAACTTTAAATAATGCTAATTATTTAAAGTTAGGAATTCCTCTAAGCGCCGGATATTTATACGGGTTTCAAAACACCCCGCATTTATTGGCTGATAGGCCATAACGATCAATAGCAATGTGATTGATCAGTGAGGGCGGTTGATATTTTCTAACGAATATACAGCTACATCCTATTTACGAACCTGAGCGAAGCGGATACATTTGCCGTTAATGATTTATATTAGAAAACCCCTACAACATTTTGAGGGCTTATGAAGAAAACTGCACTTGAAAAGGAATACCGAAATTTCATCGCCGTTGCTGAGCGCTGGCGGGCTATTTTGGCGGAGCATGAAGTGTTCCATGACACCAATGGTAATGGTGATGCCTTCCGTTTCATTGCTGTGACCTCAGACGGTGCGGTTCTGGACGAAGCGAGAGAGTGTTTACGGAAATGGCAGGAGTTTGCTGACTTATGCCTGGCAGAAGAGGGCGCAGCAACGCTTGCCATCCCTGAACCAACTTTCCTACCAGTACCATTTATTGTCGAGGATACAGCACAGGCCACCCAGATTTATCATCGCCGTGCGACGCCTTCTACTACACTTACGCGCGAGCAGATCCTGAAAAAGTACGATTCCATTATCAAAAAAGGACGTGCTTCTCCGGTGCTGGCACCAGTGATTCGCCCTATGCTTGCCGAGAGAAAAATCTTTGAAAATGAACCTGCTGGTTCAAAGTTTCGCGTTAGAAAAACTTCCTTTACCGAGGCGGTAATCGGCACTGCGAAATCTAAAGGTGGAGCTCTTACTCGTTACCGTGTCGGCTCCCACGGGGCGCTGATTTTTGCACAAATACCGGGCTTACACGTACCAGTAGTTGATCAATCGGAACGCCGTAGCGCAACAATGTACGATGATGTGTTGCCTGTACCATGCGCCCCGCTTGGTGAGTACAAGTTATACCGAGTCAGTGATCTCGATATGGCACAGCGCACCAGCATGACCAGATCGTACATTCAGAAGTGCATTGAGGCCCGCACAGCTAAATTTTCTAAGCTGGAAGCCGAGCGTCTGCGCGATGCACCACCAGCGCTTAGACCTGTCATGGTGGCAAAGTTCAAGAATGCCCGCGTGATGCTTGAAAAGGTGAACACTATGGACGCTGAATTGATTGATGCCATTGCGGCCGCCGGTGATGATATTGGAAAAATCAAACTCCGCAGCGCCCGTGCCCTGTATGGAAAAGAGATAGAGGCGCGTCATGGCATCTCTTTCGAGAAGGCACAAGGCGAAGCGAAGGTTTACACCCCTCGCGCGGCCAAACTTAAAAAATAAACACTAATAAATTCCTGCGCTTGCAGGTAGAGGTTTCTAAGCCATAACTATTCACAGCAAAAGGAATAAAAATGACGATTCAGCGTCGTGAAGTCTATCTGCTTGTAAAAGAAACGTACTCTGGCAAGGTCACATACGTTGAAGGATTGCAGAGTGTCAGCAATTACTTTTTCGATGGGCATGCACGAGTAAATGATGATCCTAATGGTAAAGCAACGCATGAAGAGTTCATGGACGGCATGCGGCCAGCTCAGGTTTTTTACGTGCCTAGCAATACCTCTGGAAAATGGCAGGCTGCTTTCCATAGTTTTGGCTGCTACCCGGAAATGGGCGCGCCTCAATTGGAATTCATCATTTTTGTAGGTGCATATTCTAACGACCACGATCGAACGCTGGAGCTGATGCGTGAAGGGATGGACCGTGCCTATGAAGTGATTGAAGGCACTCGCCAATTACGTGATGGTGAATTCACAGACTAATGCTAAGGCCCCAAGGAAGGGGCTTACAAATCCAGGTCTACCACATCCATACTGGATAGCGCTTCCTCCCTGAATGCTTCCATCTCTCCCCCAACATCTTCATCTGCAGGCACGTAATCCACGATAAAGGTGAAGCAGTAAGTGTCCCAGCGATCGGGGGATTTGATATTTAGCTTTTGGCGCATGTGCTCCTTACGCATCATCACAAGACGCCCTTCCTCGTTCATCATGTATGGGATTTTTGAGGCTTGCTCAGCTGTTTTCGGACTCGCGTCAATGCGCATTCTGCCTGACTTAATCGCGTCACGGGCCATAATATTCGCGTAGGCACGCTGGTTTACGAAGCGATCCTTATCTTTCTGCGCAAACATAGGCTTACCCCAGCGTATGCGCACAGGATTAGCGCCGCGGCGAACCAACTGGGCACACGTATCCGAACCGAAGCCGTCAGCATCTACGGCAATAGTTATGTTCGGGTATTTATCCGGTGTGCACTCATTGAAAATGAAGTCCCCAAATGCCAGCGGGTCCATAGTACCTGGCATCTCCAGTATCTTGAAGCTAACGACACGTCGTTTCTCCCGATGCCCGGATACCTTCTGTATGTTGAGGACAGATTTATCGCGTCCATTGCCGACGTCGGCGGTCGCCACCCATCCCCAACCTTTTTCCAGCAGAACGCGTCGGCGAGCAGCTCGATCGCACTCATCACGTCCCAGCAGATAACCAGCAATCTCGCGCGGGAACTGACCCAATACCTTGACCATGTATTCGAGAGAGTCACGCCCGCCGTACTCCAACAGCTTTTGCTTGATGAACTGTGTGGTAACGAAGGGAGATTCTTCGGAATTGAGGACAATGGATGTCCATATACCGTTTGGATTATCCGGGTTTTTTGCGAGGGTATGGTGTGAATCGTAAAAGTAACCGCTTGGACGTGTCGGCTGGGACAGCATCAGCATGCGGTTATCGAGCTCTGTCAGTGCACCGGTCATTACCCCGATCGCTTTGTCGGAGATACCAGAGGCTTCATCGAGAATTAGTAACAAGTGCGCTGCGTGCTCACCTGCCAGCGCTTCTTCGTTACCGAGGCGGTAGCCCTTGCAGAGAACTTCCCAGATACCTTTGCGCGAGCGCTCATAGAACATGGTATCCGACAAAACAAAGTAGTTTTGTAGCCATCCGTGACGTTTAATGGCATTGGCCCAATACGTTTTCACGTACTTGAATACGCCAGTTTTAACCTGTGCGATTTTGTTGGCCACGATAACCACACGGGCATCGGGGTACAGAATCATATAGATCAGTAGTAGCATAGCCGTAAGCGACGACTTACCCGTACCATGCCCGGATGTTACCGTTGTTCGGCTGCCGACGCCCTGAACGGATTCAATGATTTCCTGCTGCTGGGGTGATGGCATCATCCCGAAGAGCTCTACAACGGCGCGGGCATAGTCATAGCGGTACTTAACCGCCATATCGCGCCAGCGAGGGTCGGTAGTGACACACTTAAGCTTCCTTGCGCCGGACATTAAACCTCCTCCGGCGGGTCAATCGCTATCTCTTCATCATCGTCATACGCATCATTTGGAACATCATAAATGTCGCTGGTGGCTGACGGGTCCAGATCCAAATCTTCATCACCGGCGTCAAACTCACCGGCCTTGCGATCGCCGGTGGCATCGATATCACCACAACCTAACTCTTCAACCACTTTCGCCACTTCAGCACGGCGGTTGGCTAGCCATTCTGGGTGCTCTCTCTGCTGCTGATGATATGCCTGTGCGTCTTTTTCAAGCTGCTCTTCATCTACAGTGTTATCGGCAACTGGTGGTTCAATAGCGGCAATAGCTCGTAAAGCCTGGGCGGCCAACATTGCCGGAACGGATACGCCTTGACGCTCAATATATTCAGCGACACCAATATCATCCAGTTCCTCGCGCTCACGCATACGTAGAGCTGTGGCGATGACGCGAGCCGCGCGTGCGTCTGCCCCTATGCGGTGCTCTAAGTCCCTGCGCTTCATCTCCATCTGCTCACGAGCTAGCCCCAGCTTCTCTTGAGCTTCTGCCTCTTTGAATTGCTGTTGCCGCGCAGCCTGCCTGAGCTTCTCTGCACCCTGCTGTAGCTTACTTTCGCCCTGATAGATGGCGGCCAGGCGACTGGTGAAGTCATTCATGAAGTAAGCGGAATCTTCTAACAACCCACGCAACTTAATTGAGGGATGCACGCCCTCTATCTCATCACCAGGTTGAATATCATCTATTTCCTCCTGAAGCCTCGCTGCCTCCTGATCAACCGCTGCCCGGTATCGAAGCGCTGACTCGTTAGCCATCTCAATGACAAGGCGCAGATGGTGCTCTGGCCCCTGTTCGAGCATCTTTTTGGTAGCTTCGCTGGAAGGTAATGCAACGACGTTAGAACCAAGCAAGGGGATCATTTGCCCCTTTGTTGCTTTCGCCGTTTTCTTGATCCCTTTTTTAGCTACCTTTTCGGGGATCATTTGCGGATCATTGGCATCGAATGATCCGGCTCTTCCATTGTCTATCCTATTGTTTTTATTGGATTGTAACTTGGAATCAGATGTGCGCTTTTTTGGGGTTGCACGGAATGATTTATCACCCGCCAATTTGTCAGTTTTTGTAAGTTTTGAGTTATTATTAGCCGTATTTTGTTTGTTATTTGCTCTTGGATGGCGTGTTTTTTTAACCGTTTTCCCGGAATGATCCCCTAAATGATCCCCTGCCTGATCAGCATTCATTGCCGAGTTCTTTTTCAGGTTCAGGTGTTTTCTGGCCGTGTTGAAACTCAGGCCGTTTTGCTCGCTGTACTCTTTGATAGTAATTCCGGTGTCCGCACGTTGCGCCGCGAACCTTTCACGGTGCTCATCCCAGCTAATGCCGCTCATGCAGTGGCCTTACGTGAGCGAACGGCGCTGTTCCAGATACGGTTAGCCATATTGACCACTTCCCGGCGATTTCGCTCCGAGCTCTCCACCAGCGCTTTTGACGTGTTTTCCACCATTAGGCTGCCGTAGTCAGGAATCCGGCCACGGACCTTGAACTGATAGCCATAAAGGCCGTGCAAACGGTAGCGATGCGGGTAAACCCCCTCCTCTCGCTCACATTGAGCGCGTTTGGAGCGAGCGAAGTGACGAATGATGTTAGTAACGCGATCGCGAGTGACTAATAGTGTGGGGTATTCAGATGCGGCAAGACGTGTAACTTCCGTCACCGTGAGAAAATCACCATGCCTTAACATGATGTCTGCTATTTCAGCGCTACTAATCTGGCCCATTCATCCCTCCGGGGAAAACTTCACGGGAGGGATGTTACGGGGTTAATGAATTGCAGGTAGACTAGCTAAATGTTGAAATTCGTTAGAAAATTAATGCACTGATAATCACATTCGTGCATATCCGAAACTGATTTTTCGTTTTGATTTTTGTAAACCGGTCATCAGAATGCCTCCCAATCAGTAGCCATGATGTCGACACCAATCGCGCACCAATCATATCGCGCCTGCTGTTCGCCATCAGTCATCACCAGTCGTGGCATCATTGGTAAGGACGTACCTGATACCACTTGGAATAATTCGTCCGGCATAAAGCTCGCTACGCTGCTTTGATCCCCCACCATCCCCATGATCAGCGAGACATATTTCCCTTTCGGCCAGTTGGCCCGTCTTATGTCCAATCCCCGGAGAAGCCAATGGTAAGCTGTGGCAAACGTAACGCTCTCTTTGGCCAGCTGAATATCCCCATTCGTGGTGGCTTCATGGAATCGTATCGTTCTCACTGCAGCTTCTGCCAATGCCTTAAATGGTTCTTCGTCTACAGCGGATAGAGTGAACCCAAATGCCGTAACTGACACCCTTGTGCGCGCTCCCTCAATCTGAGTGTCTACGCTGAACTTTTTACGCACCAGGGCTGTGTAAAAATCATGTTTTTGATTGCTCCAGTCCCACCGGCGACCAAGGAAATCACTGAGCACCTGATCCTGTTCCGATAGCACCATTTCTACAGCTTTTGCCACGTCATTCCCCTTACTGCAGATATGCCGAAAGCCGGTCATACCGGCTCGGTTTCATCACGTCTTACTTGAGTGGCCTATTGGCCGTGAAAGTCTTCGAATGGTTCAAAATGGGGAGGATGTTATTTGCTCGTCCAGACAATGTTTCACCAACGCTATTCCGAGAGCAAGGACGCTGAATGAATAACACCCTCTCGATTTTGCGCCAGTCTCTACCTGGCCGTCACACCGAACCGTCGCGATGGTGAATCGCCGCACCCAGGACAGTGGGAGACATTGCACATTCCAGCTACCCGAAAAGCAGTAAGACAGCGGTTAAAGGTCCCGCTACTGTTCCGGACTGCTTAATGGGTGCATGTGCCATACACCCAGCCTGCATCGTTACAACCAAAGTGGTGGCCCCTGCCGGGTTTGAACCGGCGACCTATCGGTTATGAGCCGACAGCTCTAACCGCTGAGCTAAAGGGCCTTTTTCAATTACGTTTGGGTTTAGTCTTAGGTTTGCGCAGCGCCTTAGCTGTTTGTTCTACGCAATATGCACCCACCAGTAGCGCCAGAATCGTCCAACCTGGATTCTTATCGAAGAACTCCCAGAAATTCATCTAAACACCCAATACGTTCAAATTTTTCCGTGACAAGGCTGCTATGACAAACCAGATCGCAGTATTGAGCAGGTTGTAGTAGAGCAATGTCTTACCTGTGGCCATGTTAGGCTCGGCGAACAGAGCGACCATCAGGGTGATACCTATGAGAGTTATCGAACCTAGCCCGAACACCCTCAAAATAGCTCTTTGCATAACCGTTCCTACATGTTTGATAGTGCTGTGGCGCTGGGACTCGAACCCAGATAACGTCCGGCCGGACCGCATGAGATACCCTGGGTTATGATCCTTGGGTAGCGCTCAACTCCCCCTTCAGGAGGCGCTCTGTTCCAATTGAGCTACATCCACAACAGGGTGAACCATCCCCCCGGGGCTTCACTCCCCCGATAAGGTTCTCCTCGCTTAACTCCACTCGGGCCGTATCGCGCTACGGCTTGCGTGGCTACCCGCCCCCACCAGTCGCGATGCCGGACCAGAGGCAAGAATGATTCACTCTGTTGTGTGCTGTGGTGCCAGGCGCTTATCTTCTGGTTGCTTCATAGAGCTGCAATTCACCACAACGGAAAGGACACTTACTGCGAGGCAATGCACTCCTTCAAATTGAATGCAAAGTAGACAACCCATAGCACTAAATGACCTTACCTGTTGTGTTCTAAAAAAATGCCCACCGTGGGAGATGGGCAAAGACTACACACAGCAATAATTTGTTGCGGCGGGGGTGCCTCCCCCTGCTGGTTCGGTCAGTGAACAACCACCAGCGGCCTCATAAGGAAAAGGTGATATCTAATGGCAAAATGACTTCACTAATTACCGCGTGCGCTGAGCCGCATTACCGCAACATGAAAACACACTGCCCTGCAAAAACCCTGTCCCCACAGAGGTAGAAAGCAGTGCGCTTTCATGTTGAGAATGTTTACCGGCGCTTATCCCGGCACGGCCACTCAGGCGTCTGGTCAACCTGGCCGCTGGCGTCTTTTCGAGGCTAAAGATAAAAAACCTCGCCAGTCTTGCGTCACGTTTGCACCGTGTTTTAGCCCCTTACGAGGGCCAGGCGGACGGGGTTTGAGCCTCACGGGGCATTCTATGCGCGGGATTACGTCGTCAACCGCGTTCACTGCCGTGACAGGGAGGGCTACATGCCGTTCACCTTCTCCAATTCACTCCACCAGCGTAAAGGTAATAAAACGCATCAGGAGCGGCCCGAATCGAACTGTTTGTGGATCTTTGCAGTTCACACAAAGAGGATGACCCGTAACAGCCCGAACCTGGCCCACAGATTTATGACTACTGCCAGACCATCCTCTTTGCGTGCTGCGGCGCTTATGGAACGGCGCATCAGTACAATTTTCTAACATTTTAATTTGTCGGTGCTAATCGTTAGCGAAAGTAGCAAGCAAATAAGTTTAACCACCAGCACCGACAACAGAATGGATTGTATGTAAGCTAAGCTACCTAATCAACCCTTGTGCGTAAATAAATTATCATTTTCTAACAGTGTTGAACTTGGGAGCCTTCTTCGTTTTGGCTTCAACGTACAATTGCTCCACCCCACCGTTAGCGCTATCCCACTGATCCGCCCAAACGCGGCAAGCATTAATAACTTCGCTACGCTGCTCCCCCTGCATAAACGGGATGTGTTCGTGGAAAGCTGACGGGATACAAGCGACGCTATGTACTGTGTCAAATTTTGAATTTCTGATAGCATCCAAAGTCTCAGGACGCATCTTAAGCTCGTCCACTGAAGCTGATTTAGAGGCAACGATACGTGCATGCAGCTTTGGAAACGCATCTTTGAGGTAGGTCATTATCTTACCGGCCAAGCATTCGTCTATCTCGTTGTTCCACTCTTCAGCAAAACCATCCATTCGAACATAAATCGGCACTCCCCAGATGGAAGGCAGGACATCCATTGAAAGAAGAACGGTAGTGCGAATCTGATAATGGATGTTGGCCATTGTCAGGATTTCGGTTTTAAGTGCGCTGGTGGCCGTCAATCCGTATGGATGGGTATGAATATAACCAACTGCATCATGGCCATTAAAAATCATTGAGAACGATTCAGGAGTCGTACCAAATCCGGCGGCCACATTTAACTCTTCCCCGATCTGATGGCATTGAGCGCGCAGCTCTTCGACTTTGGTTTCTGCTAGGGTTAAACGCTTATTCGCCTGTGTTAAGTTCGCTGTTTGTTTTATGAATTTCTGGTTTAGCTGAGTATTCGCTTCTCTTAGCTCGCGGCGCTCCCTTTTGAGGCTCCGATTGTCCTTTTCGAGAGAATCGATCCGCTCAGTGAGAGTTGTCGGATAAGCTTTCTTGTACTGCTTAAGCTCTGTTTCGGTTGCTACGGATCGAGCCTTCAGCTGGTCGAACTTAAGTGCTACCTGCTCAAGGGTGTCAGTATGTATCTTGCGGAGGTCAAAAATAGATTGTTCGAGAGTGTCGATGTCTACCGGCGCGTTAAGGACCAAGGAAAGCGTATTCATCGCCTGGCGGGTTTTTTCGTGGAAAGCTTCGAAACGATCCGCAAGGGCGTTGTAATCCTCAGCCTCTGCGTTCAGCCTTTCATCGAAACGCTCTAACAGGCTATCAATGGTCATTAAAGCTGTATCAAACAGTCGGGTAGTCAGATCATCACCAGTAGTCCTTTTCTGGATAAGGACTATCTGGCTACGCATTGATTCAATTTCAGCAATGAGTATGTCTTCTTTGGTGGTTTGCGCTGCAGTTGGTTGTAACATTTCGCCGTTCCTAAGTTTTATTTTCTAACGAATTATATTAGAAATTAACTGTTAGTAAATAGCGAATTTTAACCAAAAAGAAACCGCCATTTGGCGGTTATGTTCAGAAGAAGCGCGCTAGGACAGCGGCGAGTGCCACTATCAGAAATGGCGTTAGCGCATACGTCGCGTATTTTGCAATCCGAACCTTCGAAATGGGCTTAACCCCTTCGGCATACTCTTTATCAGTCATCTTGCCCAGCCAACAGGCCGCAAGTAGCGCTGCGTTCTCACTCATACCGAGTGCCATTTGTCCTTCTCGCAGCATTTTGTCCGTAATAACCTTAGTTGGCGTTTTCATTGTAGTGCTTTGCACACGGCCGCCGTCATCAGCGAACGACAATGAGCAATAATATAATCGCGTCATGATATAGCCTCCCAATCCCCAGCGGCGTATTCAGCTGGATGGATAAACTCATGCTCACCGGTGATCGGGCATCGAACATCCGGCGTGCCATTTTTCAACTTAAAGATCTCAATAAAACGAGCACCTACCCAATTCTCACGACGAGCGAGAATGACAGCACCAACAGGTAAAACATCCATGATATTCATCAAATACAAAGCCCTAACCCCACTCATCAAGACTGACATATTCTTTAATCGCCTCTATAGCCTCTTCAGGACTACGGGCTTCAAAACAGTAATACCCGGCATCAGAAAGACGCGACATCCAATCAATCTGCTCTGTCGTCAACCGATTAAAACCATGTTTCATTTCAATTCGCATACCGTGATAGCCACCGCGAGCAAGATCTATGCTAAGGTCCGGATAGCCCTTCTTCTGGCCCTCGGCAACCATCTTAATCGCGGTAATTTTGCTTCTTAACCCACCATTGGGGGTTGCATGGGTATAGCGGTAAACATCTTTCATGTTGCGTTCCAGCCAATCCAAAACGCGCACTTGATCATAATGTTCACCGTTGCCCTTAATCAGGTCTGGATTCTTTTCCAGTAAACGCAGAGCGATGGCATGAGGGGAAAGAAATTCACGCTCTTCCAGGCGCTTTAGTGCTTTGGACCTCGCTGGTCGCCGCTTCCCTACCATCGCTCACCTGAAGCCTTTGAAAATTTCATTTAAGATGCTACTTCACATTAAACGTATTATCTTTGCGCTGTGACAATTGGCGATATTTAGAACTATTCTCGGCAATAAATTCAATATATTAGACCACTAAACTTCCGTAATAGTCTTTTCAATGCGTTCGATGGTTAAATCAACAGCCACTCGCCAGCCAGCCTGATCCAGGTCATTAACCTTTGCGACCAACTTCTCCTCAGTGTGAGGAAAGAAGATCCATCCCCATTTTTTGGGCTGCATTTTATTAGTAAGGGTGAATACCTTGTGATAGCGCTTAAATTCCAGGTTGTAGCCCTTGCTCTCAGCGTAAGCTTTTACATCTTCAATCGTAAATGCACGATTTTTATACATCACGCCCCCATTAACTTGAACTTTTCTAATGACTCATCGTATGAAGTGTAAATATATGGCTCAGTGTCGTTAGCATAACTGGCAGTTTCTAACATGTGAACTGGATTGTTCACCGAGTTAGATGCAAAACGTTCATCTGCATAGAGTTGTGCAGCCAAAATGGTTAGCGCCGGTCGGCTCATTTGGTAAATCTGAGCTACATCACTATCAACGATTTGCCCTAAATCAGTGAGCCCGCGAGTTAATAGCATTGTTTTTAGCGCTGGCCACCACGGGCCATATAGGTGGTAAAGCACCGGATTGGTTGATATCCGCTTAAACATGTTCTCTAAGTACAGCGTAACGAATTCTTCTTCTTTACGATCCACCAGCGCCTGTGGCAGGATTTCTTCAATGTAGGCTTCAGTTGGTTTAACAGTGTCAATCAGTGTGGTCATTCTTTTATCGGCCCCTCACGGGGCCGCTCCATAATTAAGCTGCTTCAGCTATGATTTTGCGCACTTCGTCAATTGAATAGCGAGTCGAAACCATCCATGCCGGACGATCTAAATCGATGTCAGCGACTGGGTTAACCTCAAAGTTCCAAAACTTCCCACCAATTCCTTTGATGGCATCCTTCGCTTTGCGGATTGTTGAGGAACCAGGAACGTCAGCAATCAGGTAAACAGCTCCAGCGTCCTCGCTTACACTCCACCAGCGGCCACGAACCCGGGCCCGCCCACGGATAGGGTTTTCATTTACGGTGATTGTAAAGTCCGCTTCTGCAGCTGCATCAGCTGCGTCTGACGCATCGATAGCTTGCTGTTCGCGAGCCGATTCCTGAGCCTCTAAAACTGCCCTTATCTCGTCCTCGTTGGCACCGCCATTTTTTAGGGATACGTAATCCTCCCAACTGGCCCCCTGCAGTGTTGCAGGAAGATCATTTACGTACTCACCAGCTTTAAGTCGTTTGGCGTGACCTATCGCCATGCCCACAAGTCGGTTGACAGCAACTGAATCAGCAAAATCATCAGCAGTTATGTATTTCGCCTCAAACGCATGGATCAGCGCGCCGATCTTAATCCATACGGTAGCCGGTGATTCCAGTGGGTTATCAGCATTGGTCACAGTGCTTTGGGCTCCATGAATCTCTTGCTTAGCCGCACTATCGAGTTGAGCCCAGGCCTCCGAATCACTAAGGGCTAGGTATTGCTGATATAGTGCGTTACGCCACTCCACCAGCCCTAATTTCGTTTGCTGAATTTTGTGGGTTATGCGGGAATCTCTTACCTGCTCAAACATCCGATCAATGTCGAACGAGTTACTGAAGTCCTTCATTTGTGCGCGGAACTGCCGATTTGTGATAATCCCTTTCCAGAATGCTTCCAGGCCTTCTCCGGAAGGTTTACGAAACAGGCTGCGCAGGTCTTCAATTGTGACGCTGTTCAGGCTTCGGCCATCGAGCTCGCGCGAAGTCATCCAAGAATCAAAGATCGACGTAACATCATCCATGCTGGCCTGCTTACCATAAGGCTCCATCGCGCGGTCGTATTGCATGCCGAACAATGCTCGAAGGAAACCTTCAATTTCATTTGCCTGAAACGCGTCATCTCCACTCTGGTGCTGAGTAATTTCACGTTTAAGAGCTTCGTCATTGATGTTAGGGTAGATCCACTGTTCGGCCTCAATAGCATCCTCATCCTTGCGACGGCGGCCAGAGTTGCTGAATTTACCATCAGGGATATACGCGATTGCTAACGCCCCGCTCTTCTCCCGGAATGGCCAGTAATGAATTTTCTCTGGACCACTCCAGCCCCCTCGGCTCGGCCCTGTTACCGTCATGACATCGTTGCGGATCGCATCATAGAACTGGTCGACATTGAGAGTGGCAGATAGGTGCTGGCTCTCTACACCGCTTGCAGCTCTTTCGCGTGATTCTGCTATTCCTTCTTCGAAGGTCACTGGCTCTAAAACTGAGCTAAACAGCAGTTTCACAGTAGAACCCGGGGAGCGTGACGAGTAGGTGTCCTTATCCAACCACGCAATACGGCACTGGTACTCTTCTGACTCAGCCTCTATAGCAGTGATACGCACGATAGCCGTCAGGTCGCGGGATTCATCAATTACTGCGCGGTAATAACTACCCTTATGCAAAAGCACGTTTTTAGCCGTTCGTACATAATCATGCGGGTTTTGAACCACATCGATATCGATATCCAACACACCGGATTTTATCGCTCGTTCAATATCCCCACGGGACCGCTTCATCGTGGTATCCGCATCTTTTGCCCGAGATATAGCAAAACGTAACTCACGAACCCTTTTTTTCTGGTCACGGAGAACATCGACAGTAGACTTTTGTCCGTTGCGATTAGTCCCGGAAGCAATCAAACGATCAAGTGATAGCTGAGTCTTTTCTGCCCTTTCTTGTAGACTGACCAGCTCCGCTTCCATCTGTGAGACATCTTTACCGGCGGCGTTGGCCGCTTTTAGATAGGAGTCGAGCGCGTTATTAGCCTCTCGGACGGCTTTAGCTTTAATGCGCTCATCGCGCTCGCGGGCCTGGCGCTCCATAATGGCTCGGCGCTCATCCGGGTTTGCGGCCAGCATTACCGCTCGCTCATCGGCATCATCTGCATCTCCGTTCGTCACTTCGGACAGATCAGACGTCATTACCATCTTGATCCAGTCTTTCTTGCGCTTGAGCGTATCAAGGCGGAAATCATCGAAGGTACCTTTCCCGCAATAGTAGTGGACGTTAACCTTCTCCTGAGGCGAACCAACACGAGCACCTCGACCATTACGCTGATCAATACTGGCTGGCGTCCATGGAAGCGTCAGATGATGAATGTCCGTTGTGCCTATATGCAGGTTTATTCCGACTTCAGCCTTTTTATTGCAGATAATGATCCGGGTGCGTCCCTCGTTATAATCCGCAGCTATCCCTTCCATCCCTTCAAGGCCAGCATCATTTTTTGCGGATACGTAATCTTCGTACAGTGCTAATTTGCTGTAATACGACTCCCAGGCTCCGTCTTTATATTCGCCGTCTTTGTTGGCCGTCGGTTCGCTCGGGCGCTTTACCTTTTTCAGCTTCACTCCACCGGCTTGGCTAACGGTCGTCGCGTTGATAATGCCAATTTCAGCTTCCGGCAGCTGCAGCGCGCCTGCAATGATTCTGCGCAGTTTCTGATGCTGGGCTTTTTCATCGATAAACACGATCTGTTTACCACGCGTTAGCCCCTCCCGGAGGTTCTCAATCAGAGCGGCATATTTTGGCGGAACCGGGTGGGATACCAGCTGCATAGAGATGCCCGCAGCGGCGATAGCCTTCAGAATATCCGACTCAAGTGAGATGCTGGCACGCAGTTCAACGTGATTAGGGTAAGTAGTTACAGCGGTTTTGACCACCTTGCTGGTGCGGGTGCTGACCAGGCCACCAACCTCATCTTCTTCAGCCTCTTCAGCGTCATCAGCCTCTTTGCCACCAGCTACAGCAGGGAGTGAAGCTGAAATGGCATTAACAGCCCCCTCATTATCCAGCGGAAACTGGAACGTAATGGCACCGGCGTATAGGTCCGGATCAATGGCGACCTTATCCATATCTCTTATGATCGAGAATATAAAATCGTCCGGCTTCTCATTCGGCCCCTTGATGCGCATCATTTGGGTTGTCGTGCCGTCCGCAGCTTTGACATCTATCGTTTCTGTTTGGCTACTGAGTTCCTGTGCACGCTTACGCAGTTCCTCATAAGCTTCCTGCTGAGCCTGCGTCATAGGGATCTGAATCGTGCGCTCTTCGATATCCGGTATTTTTACCGTAGCGCCAACATCTGCAGCTGTTTTAAGCGTGGTCCATCTGTGGAAAATACCGCGCAAGCCATCAAGGTTCTGGAAACCTACCAGCCCTTGCTTCTCTTCAACTTCACCAGAGATTTTCTGTACCTGAACCGTCTCGGTCTTACCGAACACACGTACAAAGTCATCCGGGGTAATGATCCCCATTTTCAGCCAATCGGCCTGTGGAATGACGGTCGACAACATGTTGAAAGCATCGATAGGGCTATTAACCAGGGGAGTGGCGGTAAGCATCACAACACCACGCCCTTTGTTTCGATCCATCATGTACGCAGCTTTAACGGCCATATCGCGGGCCATTTTGGAAACAGCTGGACTTGGTAAGTATGCAAGCTGGCCTGCTTCGCGCCCGGCACCAAAGGAATTGCGGTAATTGTGTCCCTCATCAGCGATTACGCTGTCGAAGTTCATATCTTCAAAATATGGAACGTTTTGCTTTTTGGTCGTGCCGGTATCAGCTGCACGGTCCTTGATTTTATTCTTCTTTTGCGCGTCACGGTGCTTGCCAGAAGCAAGATCTAAACGCCCCATCTCAGCGGCATTAAAAACGGCCTGCTGCGAGTTTTTTTCTATGGTGTCATCACGTAACGGAATTGAGGCAAACTGCTCTTTAGTCATCACAACCATTCGCAAGTTGGAGGACGGGATGATGTTGAGCCGCTGTGCGATAGTGGCGCTGCTTGACTCTTTGACGACGTTGCGGAACAGCTGCTGGCCTTTGCTATTTATTTTAGGCTGACCATCTTCATCGAGCACCGGCGCAGTAAGTGCTTTACCCTCACCATCCAACACCTCATCCAAACCGACGAACATCATGCCGTTAAAGGCTTCAGCACTGTAGAAGCTGCGCGCTTCGTGGTACCAGTTTTGATAAACAGCCTTAGGCACTACAATGCAGGTTCGTTTGGTGCGGCCCGTCTCGAAGTTATATGCTTCCAACGCTAGCGCTGTCGTTGTTTTACCCAGCCCGGTACCGAACCCCATGATCCCACGCCCATCTTCAGAAAGGCGGCGCACCTCCTCGTTCTGATACGTCAGTGGCAGCCTTTCACCACTAATGCCTTCCAGACCCAAAGGCGCGCTGGAATGCGCAAACGGAATATAACCATTGAAGGCATTGTTATAATCGCGAGCTATCTCATCAGCTTGCGGGTGGGTGCGTAACCAGTCATTAAAAGAGGTTTCCAGTTGGCCGATTTTATCGAGGTATTCATTGGCGTTCTGGCCACGTGGTTTGACGCCGTTCAGATAGTTTTCGAGCTGGTTCAGGAATCCGTCTTTGTTGTTAGCCTTTTTGAACTCGTTACCTGTCCGGCCTGTAACGGTACGCATCTGATAGCCGGTAAATACTCCGTCTTTTCCTTCGTAGTCATCCGGGGATATCAGAATTCCGTCTTCAACTTCGAGATCTGAGGATGTGTATTTAAACTCGTCGTAACCCTGTGTCGCGAGGAATTCTTTAATCAGACGGCGATCCAGCCAGCGCGCGTTAAGATTTACAGTCACCTTATTTAACGGTGTAAATTCACGCTTTTCTTCGATCAAAGCTAATTGACGTTCGAAGTTGGCTTTTTGCTCGCCAGTGGCACTGTCACGCCAAGCAATAAGCGCGGCGACCTTGGTAGTGATATCGCCGCTGGTGGCGCGCCCGATAGGAAGTAAGCAACCATACCCATCGAGAGCAATATCGGGGAATCTCGCCAAATACTCCAGCGCGTCCTCGTCTGAAGCAGGTAATTCACCGGCGAAGACTTCGCGGAAGTGCTCAAGGGTGATCGGCATGAGTGCCACATCACTGAATAAATGCGCTACAACCTGTTCTGGCTTGGTGAAATCGATACCCGCAGCGCCTTCGGTAACATCAAGGCGGCCGGCCAGTAGATCCGAGTTGGTACCGTCTTTCTGGACGTTCCCCGCAAAGGTCATCCAGTTTTTTGCACCGGCATCGGTAATGTCACCTAATTTCACCGCATGTGGAGGGCCGTACTTCGCAACTTCATCGGCAGTCAACCGGGCAGCATCGGCTAATTCGTCATCGCTGCTCACACCCAAGTTGCGTAGATCAAGCGCCCTGTTTATTAACTGCCCAATTAGAGCGCCTCGCATAATTCGCTCACGATCACCTTCTCGTTGCTTCTTGGCAAAGCGAATCATCGCGCTAACGTCTTCATCAATAGCACGCGGATAATCTGCTGCAACGGCAGAGATTTGCGCCCAAGACAGCGACAAGATACCCTTCACTGATTTGAAGGCGGTCTGCAGATCACCGAAACTGCCAGCACCGTACTTTTGTGCGTCCAGGCGGGAATTGCTCGTGGTGGAATCTTTATGCCAGTGGATACCGTCAAACTCATGCCAGACGTCTCCGACTAGGCGCTTATCACCGGGCTTTGCTCCTTGCCACGCAGGTGTTACTACTCCCAGTGAATCCCAGTCGATACGGCTATCAAAACGACGGGACAACGCAGTTTTCATCGACTCGTTTGAAACCCTGCCGTCCTTCTTGACCACCAGCGTATTACGGAAGCTGGCGCGATCCATATCGCCATAAACAAATCGGCTACCTTCCGGCGAAATAAACCACTTCCCTTTTACGAAAGTGTCCCAAAGCACGTTAGCGGATTGCAACTGCGCATCGCTGCTGTCAATTATGAGCTCGGCAAATTCCTCCGGATGTTTTCGTAAGACCCAGACGTCAACAACCGTGTCGGTACCGGATTCGGAGAACGTGCCAGATGGCATTCGATGGGCACCCAAGAATTCCGCTTTTCTACTGACTTTATCGCGTAGCTTTTTGTATTTATTCCCATCTGTCATGCCGTTGGGCACCACCAGCACCACGAGCCCGCCTGGCTTCACCTTATCGATGGTGCGCAGTACGAAATAGTTCCCCACGTTCTTTTCATTTGCATAAGCCGGATCAAGACCAGCCACCCCAGAGCGGCCATCACCGAAAGGTACGTTACCGACAGCATGATCGTACATAGCGTCTTTTGCCGCTAACGCTTCGAATGGACCGATATTCACCGCATCTTCCGGGTGCAGCAACTGATTGATTCGGCCAGATATAGGAGAGAGTTCGGCACTGGTCATTACCATGCCTTGCTTTTTTGTTTCCTGGAAAATGCCGGTACCAGCAGACGATTCCAGCACATGCCCGCCACCAATCCCATAATCAGAGAACAAGTCCCAGATGCCCTCAGCCATAAACTGAGGTGTGTAATATTCGTATTGGCTGCCTTCGCCATCGTTAAGGCCACCTTCCCCGGTATAGCCTGCAAGTATCTGCCTTTGCTCATCAGTCAATTGACTGCCATCAAAACCGGGAGGAAGCGAATGAAGAAGAGCTACGGCTGCGCTGTTCGCGGCGCGGCGGGTTGTTTGAATACTAACGCCATCAACCTTAGTGACGCCGAAACTGGCTTTTAAGCGCGGTTTATGTAATCGACTGACGATCTCGATAAGCCGGTCAACGCTTTTGGCATCGTTAATCGTTTCGAGTAAATGATCCAAAGGTAATATCCCTCACATCCAGATATGCCGCGTGGTGCGGCGTGAATGTGAAGGGTATTGAGTGTGTTATTTCGGTAGGGTGGGAACCACACTTTTACGGCGAAATCACAACCTCGGCAACATGACAGCTCCATTTAATAGATTGGAGTTTTTTCATGTCAAACATCGAACCTCGTTGGCTGATTGAAGGTCGCAAGCACATTGGCCTTGCCGAAATCCACGGGCCGAAACATAACCCTGAAATTTTGCAATTCTGGCGCGACATTAAGCGCGGCGGGATTAAGGATGACGAAACGCCATGGTGTGCCGCTTTCACCGGTGCAATGTTGGAGCGAGTTGGTATTCGCTCAACTCGTTTTGAGTCTGCAAAGTCTTACCTCGACTGGGGCGAAAAGCTTGACGCGCCTATCTATGGGTGTGTTGTTGTGTTCACCCGCAGCGGCGGCGGTCATGTCGGTTTTGTAGTAGGCAAACGTCCGAATGGAGATCTCCTGGTTCTCGGCGGAAATCAGTCAGATGCAGTCAACATCCGTGCTTTTTCGACTGAACGCGTTACCGGTTATCGCTGGCCAACTGGCGAACCACGCACCACTCAAGCGCTACCAACTGGTGATGCAGCATTATCCACGAACGAAGCCTAGCCCTTATTCCCCCTGAACCCGGGGGGAATACTCCAGTTTCTTTCTTCAAACTCTGATCGCATACCACGCTTCTTGGCGTATTCCATAGCCTCGTGAATAGTGCACGACGAAGGCATGCCGTCAAATTCACCTATCGACATTTGATCGTGTGACATCCGCGACCTGCGAGCAGGCGCACCCTTTAGCCAGGCGAATTTCTTTGCCAACTTCTCAGCTTGCGCATGTATCAGTTTCTGCGCCGCATAGCGTTTATCAAGACGGTGTTTGTCAGATCGGGCTTTTGCTGCAGCCATCTCGGCGAACACCTCGTCTTCCGGAACGGCGGAATTCCCTTCTGGTAGAACCTTATTAATTTTATCCACAGCTGGAGAGGCCGAAGGCTTCTCCAAGCATGGTCTTTTTATTCTTTTATCAGATGGTTTAGTCTTCTTTTCTTTTGTCCGATCAGCATGATCAGACCGTGACTGATCATGCTGATCGGACCGGAAATCCTTACAAGGAAGCCCGGAAAAGACCATTTTAGCAATAGTCCTTAACCGTGGTGACTCGTTAAAAATGGAGATAGATTTCTCTTTGCATGCAATAGCTATTTGCTTTGCCATTTCAAGGAATGAATTCGAGAACTGGTATCGGTTGCTGCCGTTCTTGCGCGCTGAATCATACGTGCGCGTCTTTACCAAAATTCCGCACTTAACAGCTGCAGAAATCGCCCTCCTCACCGTGCCTTCGCTGGTATTTGTCATTCGAGCGATGTAAGGGTAGGAATTTTTGAACATATAGAGATCAGTTGACGCGGCAAGATTGCCCATCGCACTGATGATGTTGCAATGGGTCTGACTTAAAAGTGGGCAACAGCGAATGATTTTTTCAAAACCAAAACCTGAGAAAAAATCTGAATAGTTATTCTTAGCCATTGTTTTTCCCCATAATCAGCACGTAACTGGTGAAGAAAAACGCAGAATTTGATGAGCGGATATTGCGCGATGATCGGGGGATGGTATAATTGCACATGTTTTATTTTGATACTTCCGTGGTGGTTTGTTCGAAATGAAACAGTCCAGTTCCTTCTTACCTTTCGCCGGGTATGGAACTGTTCAGTATTATGTTGTTTGACATTAGTTGAATGACTCCCGGTTTAGGCTGCAACCCTTATCCGGTACAGAAAAGTCGCCCTGCAAGGCGACTTTTTTGTTTTTGTCCACCGCTAATGCCTCACCTGATCCAGGTGATCAACGTGGCCGATCCTACCCTATTTCTTTTCGATTAATCAACAGTGCATCTTTATACAGTACATTAGAAAATGACCATTTGATTACTTACTAATGAACATAAGCGGTGTGCCTTTAGGTTTTTCTGCAGTGACCAGCTTATCCCTTTGGGCTGAAGGTATAGGAAGGCCATAGGTTGCGCTTGCACCCAGCGATTCCAGCATTGCTGCTACGATCGTTGCATCCTCTTCAGTTTCCATCCGACAAAGAGCCTGGCGCTGTTCAGCACTAATAAACAACGGCATGGATTGTATGGCGTCACGTAAAATACGACGGCATTTGCGTGCGTTCTCACCCTGGCTTTCTAACATTAAGTTGTTGTCGGCCAGCTGGTTCTTCAGGCGCTCAACCTCCATATCGCGCAACATCAAGGATGTCTCAAGGGCAGAGTTATATTCAACCGCTTCAAACATGGCCTGGTTCGAACGCATTGAATCGAAATGATGGATCAAGTCTGTTGCGGCGTTTTCACTAAAGCCCTGTTCCACCAGCTCAGCGTGCATAAGCAACCGGCTCTCTTCCGATGATTCAAGCATCAGAGATTTTTTATCCAAGCTGATGTAGTTCGGAACTGTTACATAATCGAATCCATGGAAAGAATTAACGAGAGAAACCGCACCATCCGGTCCGTGCGTTGCCCACGACCAACCACCGGCATTGGAGTTGATCATCCCCTGCACAATTCGTCCGGGGTCTGTGTCTAAAATCTCCTGGGTGTGAGTAATGATGCCGTTATCATCAATGCTCACCTCTACTGTTCGGTTGGAAGGAACGTTATCTAGCACCACGGGCTTTCCGTCCACCATCACTACAGTAACCTCCGGTAAATTGAGGCTTTTCGACTTTTTGTAGTGCATCGCGCGGCGACCATGCCCGTAATACCCAAACATTTCCCCAAGCGCCATACGTTCCTGAGTTTCCGCCGCATTGAATGTCTTTCTGACAGATTCAATGACGTAATTGCGCTCATTTTGTGGGGTGTGTTTACGGATTTTCTCAACGAGGGAGAATCGATCCGTAACC